>Ga0206847_10043_pt1 | contig 45479 bp, 57 predicted proteins | sample Alteio_BWOrgCont_17_FD_152880 | JGI IMG/M metagenome (GOLD analysis project Ga0206847, IMG submission 152880) | Enriched cells from forest soil in Barre Woods Harvard Forest LTER site, Petersham, Massachusetts, United States -... | ecosystem: Environmental > Terrestrial > Soil > Temperate forest >... | reverse complement strand
GGTGATGAGGGTTTTGGTTTTTGTAGATGTTTTTTTAACTTTATATTTCATAGGTTTACATTTCACTTTTTATAACAATTGTAAAATCTTCACAGAAACTTAATATAACTTTATTAATATAATGATAAAATGAAAAGGCATAATGAGGGAGTATATTATGGCTAAAAAGAGATTTGAAGACTTAAAATCATTTAAAAAACAACCCACCGATCAAAGAGGCAAAGATTACGCAGCTTTTCAGCACCATGAATTTCATGTTACTCATAAATTAGGTGGTAGAAACCTCTATCTTGATAAAGAGGCAAGAGATCAACTAATTGACGGTGCACCTGATAAAAAAACGGCAATAACTCTGATATTTCCGCCTCAGACATTTAAATCGCCGGCGAGTTATCAAACTGTCAAAGACGGTAGCTATTTCGGCAGTTCCAAAGCACCTCCTAATATAAAATATATAGAGAACGCGATAACAGAATTTACTAAAAATAATGAGAAAGCGCTTTATCGTTTAGTAGATGACGATTTAGAAAACCGTGATAAAGCATGGGCAGAATTCAGCGAATTATTAGACAAGCACGAAGAAAAATGCCACCCAAAACATTTTAAAAATGGTGGAACTTCTCCTGCTCCGCGTTAAATAAAGAGCTTACTGAAATTCCGCTTCGCACGTTTTTTCCAATACCCGCGATGATACGCATCTGAGGCCAGCAGCGGCAACACGGAACCCGCTTCGGCGAATACCATTTGCTCGAACGCGGTGTCCACCTTGCCCCAGCTGCAGGCTTCTTTCAGCGTCGAAGATGAGCAAGCGCCATCGCGCGAATCGGCCACTGTGATTTGCACAGCGTATTTATGCATTTCCACTTCATGGCCGAGGATTTCGGCGCAGACTACCGTGTCCTGCACAAAATTTTTCGGCACGCCGCCGCCAACCATGAGGAGGCCCGAGGCTTTGGATTTCAGCTTGATTTCGGTGAGCTCGTGGAAATCAGCGATCGAGTCAATCGTCAGGTAAGGCTTCTTCTTTTTCTTGCGCTCAACCTGATGCACAACCAGGCCAAAGCCAGCCGAAGAATCAGTGAAGGCTGGGCAGAAAATTGGCACGTTATTTTCATATGCCAGTTGAATGAGCGAAGCTTTTTTCTTGGAATTTTGCTTAAGCCATTTGCCCATTTCCCAGATAAATTCGCGGGAAGAATACGGCCTTGGCTCGAGCGAATCAGCGATTTCCTTGATCGTGTGATCGCAGGCCTGGAGCTGTTCTTCGTCAATATACGTATCGTAAATCCGGTCGATGTAATTGGCGCGCAGGTCTTTATCGTCAACAAACGGCGAGCCCTGATAATGCTTGAATCCGAGCGCCTCGAAGAAATCCATATCGACGATGGATGCGCCCGTCGCCACCACCGCATCGGCCATGTTATTCTTGATAAGGTCGGCATATAATTTCATGCAGCCGCCTGCGCTGGTGCTGCCGGCGAGCGTCAGGAAAATACTGCAATTCTTATCGGAGAGCATCATGTTATAAATTTCGGTCGCCTTCGCCAGATCGCGCGAGGTAAAGGACATATGCTTCATCTGGTCGATAATCGGCCGCGCATCGAAGCTGGTGATATCGATATGCTTTACTTCTTTGGAAAGCATTTGCGCTTTTGGCGAGAGTTTTTTAGCGGTGGTTTTCATTTTATGTCCTTATTAGTGATTAGAGTCGAGAGTCGAGAGTCGAGTAAAAATCTCGACTCTAACCACTCGACTCTCGACTCTTATTTAATTCACACCCGTCATGCTCAAAATCGGCTTATCACCCACCTCAACGGTCACATCGGAATAAAGCCCGTTGAAATTGGTGCGTAGCGTGGCGCCATAGGCGCCGAGCTGGCCGATTTCGATCCAATCGCCCTCGCGAATATCGGTGGGCAATTGGAACGGGCCTTTCATGACATCGATGCTGTCGCAGGTCGGGCCGAAAAACCCGAACTCCATCATCTCCGACGATAAGGTTTCGCCCGGCCGCATCGCTTTGACCGGGAATACGAAGCCGGGGGTTCCGGCATCGAACAGGCTGCCATAGGTGCCATCATTGAGATACAGCATGTTGCCCTTGCGCAGCACCACGCGAACGATCGTCGATCCGCCTTCAGCGACCAATGCGCGGCCCGGCTCGGCGAGCACCTGGCAATGCGCCAGCGCCGGATGGGATTTGAGCGCTTTTTTGATCACCTTCATATATTGTCCGAGCGGCGGCGGCGTAAGGCCCGGATAGAGCGACGGAAACCCGCCACCGATATCGATGATATCGAGGCGCACGCCAGTTTGCGCCAGCAAATCGACCGTCATCTGCAGCGCGTCCGCATAGGCGTCCGGATTCATGCACTGGCCGCCGACATGGAAGCACACACCCAGCCGGTTACCGGCTTCGCGCGCGGCAAGCAGCAATGAGGAGGCGTCTTGCAGCGCGATACCGAACTTGCCGGCATGGCTATACACCGCCTTATCGCTCGCCATGGCGAGGCGCACATAGAGGTTCAAATCATCGGCATGATGGGTGGTTTCGAGAATCTTCTGCAATTCATCATGCGAATCGAGCGAAAAATCACGCACGCCATAGTCGAAATAGGCCGCATGAATGGCCTCGCGGCTCTTGACCGGGTGCATGAAATACATCTGCGCGTAAGGCGCATGCTCCGCGACCAGCTTGATCTCCGTCAGCGACGCCACATCGTAATGCGAAACGCCCGCGCGACCCAGATAAGCCAGCACCTTCGGGTCCGGATTGGTTTTGACCGCATACATCACATCGCCGGGGAAGGCTTTGAGGAACCGCTTGGCGGTGGCCGTAATGGTTGCCGGGCGCAGGCAATGCACGGGCATTTCCGGGCGCATGTCATGCACCATATCGTCCACGGAACGATACGTGCGAATGGACGCCAGATCCTCGACAAGAGAGATTACGGGCGTTTTTATCTGGGTGGTGGCGCTTGCGCGCTGGGTTGCCAATGTGAGGCTGGGGGCTCGGCCGGGAGGCTCGGAGATGGTGTTTTTCATTGATTATTTATCCTCGTTAAATGTTATACCCTACGGCTCGCGGACTAAAAACGTCACGAACCGGTTCTTAAAGCCTTGTTTACGCACAATAACCATAAAAAACCCATCTGTTGTTAACGAAGCGATTCCCTATAACAGAATCAATAACATAATAAAGTAAAAACTTTGTAATAATAAAGCGTTTTTTTTAAGAAAATGCGATCAGGACGCAACTGTGGCGTAAAAAGCATAAAAAACCCTGCGGATTAGCATTATGTTTACATTCTTTTGTTATGGTTTTTGGCTAACAAACTGGAATTACGCATCCATGGCTGAACTCCCTTCAAAAGATCAGGAGCTGGTTGAGAAAACGATCTATCTCCTTACCCAGGACATGGATCTGGATGCCATAGAAAATGGCTTAAAAACCGCGCAGGCGCAGGCGCTAAGAACTGCGGCTATCGCCAAAGACGCAGCCCAAGAAGCGCTAGGCGCCACTAAAACTCCCCGATTTTTTTCATTAAAAAAAACACGCGAGGCACATGGTGAGGCAACGAAGCAAGCCGGAAATTGGGCGCAAACACAAGCGGCTATCGCAGCTGGCGAACTGGTTCCGATCATTGCAAACGGGCTTGAGCCCTTTTCGCCCACCTCATCCAGGCCGGGGCCGTTTGCGGTCATTCTCAGGCAGCAATCCGCCGATGAACGGCAAAAAACCAACTTTCCCGGGCTACTGGCAAAAAAAATACGGGAAATTTTTGTGGACGGAAAGCTTATGAGGGAATGCCCGCCCTATTCCTATAAAGCGCTTCCCATGCAATATGGTCAATTGCTCGGCGTCAGTTTTGCTTCCGTTCAGCAAATAAAGGCATTGAGACGGCGCTGGGAAGGCCGCATACCGGCTGACGATGAAGCGCATCACCTTATCGAAAACCATCATCTGCACCTCGCCCATGACGGCTCGAAACAATGTTTTATGCATCAGGCTTATCAGACGAGCATTCCAGAACAATTTGAGATGGGGAGTTTCGAAAGAAAGCGCGGCTTTGGAATATTATCGGCTTCGCACGATAATCCATCGTTATTTCCCACCGATTTAGCCATGAATCACCCTACATCATTAATGCGTAATAGAGAGGAACGATGGGTATTTGACCGCAGGCCGGGCGGTGATCGTTTTTTGATGCGCTCATCGCAGCCGATAGCCCTTAACAATTATCAAACCCGCGCAGGCGGTTATTTCTCACATGCCCTGATTGACATCCCGCCGCATATCGCGACCAAAGATTGCATCAATGCAATCGGCGGGCCTTTTTGGAAACATCCGGAATCCAACGAACAATGGGAGGAATTAGGGCGCTCAACGAACAATATCGCGAAACTGCCAATCATGCATGCCTTGCCGCAAGGCGCATCCTTTGGCCGCGCTGACATTTCCGCCCAGATCGCCGAAAAAAAAGAGCTTGCCCAATATTGCCTGGCTTTATGGTTTGACAAACTCGCAAGCAATCCAAAGGGAAAGATGGTCATCCCAACCGATGGTGAAAATGTGCTGGCGATGGCGCGCTTTCTGGCAGAAATATTGCCCGAGCCATTGCTCGCCCGATTGTCGTTTTCAACATTGGAAGATGGTTATGGCCGAACATCCGCCAAAATCATCGGCGTTACCCAATCAAACCTGCAAGAAAGACCTCCTTATAAAGACCCAAACACATTCTTCCCCACACTGGACCAAGCGGATATTGCCCCGCAATTAAATCCTGCTTCCAAAGCTTTTGCGCAATGGTGCGTAGCCCGGGTAGCGGCTGGGCGGTGGGATCTAATCGATGCATTCCGCGATAAGCTGGCAAAAGAGATCCCGCCGGAAGGCGTACCGGCTGATTTTGCCGGTGAAATCCTGGAACCATTCTTCAAAAAATGGTACTCTCCGCATGTAAACCAGGCAAATCAGCAAAATGGCACACGTGATCGCGGTACTGGAAAAGGCTAAATTCGGCTCGGCAATAGTAATAATATCCCGTGACAAAACCCCGCAAACCGGTTATCCATCTCCGGCAAAACAACATAACCCACGGTGTTTTGCATGACCTCCATAGAACAAGCCCTTACCTTTGACGATGTGCTGCTCAAGCCCGCCGCGTCGAACCTCATCCCCGCGCAGGCCAACACCACCACCCGCCTCACCCGCGCCATTACGCTGGGCATTCCGCTGATTTCGGCGGCGATGGACACCGTCACCGAAGCGCGGCTGGCGATCGCCATGGCGCAGGCGGGCGGCATGGGCACGATCCATAAGAACATGACCATTTCCGAGCAGGCCAACGAGGTGCATAAGGTCAAGAAATTCGAGTCCGGCATGGTGGTTAACCCGCTGACCATCCACCCGGAAGCCACGCTCGCCGAGGCATTGGCGCTCATGAACCACCACCATATTTCGGGCATTCCGGTGGTGGAAAACGGGCATAATAACGGCCATAATAACACTATTGGGGGAAAATTGGTGGGCATCCTCACCAACCGTGACGTACGTTTTGCATCGAACCACAACCAGCCCGTGCATGAGCTGATGACGCGCGAAAACCTCATCACCGCGCCCGCCAGCATCAGCCGCGAGGAAGCCAAGACCTTGCTGCATCGCCACCGCATCGAAAAACTATTGGTGGTGGATGACGCGTTCCGCTGCGTCGGCCTTATCACGGTTAAGGACATCGAAAAAGCGCAGGCGCATCCCAACGCCACCAAGGACGTGCGCGGACGCTTGCGTGTCGCCGCTGCGGTGGGCACCGGCGAAGACGGGTTCAAGCGCGCGCATGCGCTGATGGATGCGGGCGTTGATCTGCTGGTGGTCGATACGGCGCACGGCCATTCCAAAGGCGTGCTCGACGCGGTTCGCGCCATCAAATCGCTCGGCAAAGACGTGCAGGTAATGGGCGGGAATATCGCGACCGCCGAGGGCGCGGAAGCGCTGATCAAAGCCGGGGCGGACGCGGTTAAAGTCGGCATCGGACCGGGCTCAATCTGCACCACGCGCATCGTGGCGGGCGTGGGCGTGCCGCAGCTGACGGCAGTGATGGATGTCGTCAAAGTCGCGCGCAAGCACGGCGTGCCGGTGGTGGCTGATGGCGGCATCAAATTCTCGGGCGACCTCGCCAAAGCGATCGCGGCGGGCGCGGATTGCGCCATGCTCGGATCATTATTCGCAGGCACCGAAGAAAGCCCCGGCGAAGTGATTTTATACCAGGGCCGCTCCTATAAAGCCTATCGCGGCATGGGCTCAGTCGGCGCCATGGCGCGCGGCTCGGCGGACCGTTATTTCCAGCAGGAAATCGCCGATAAGCTCAAGCTCGTGCCCGAAGGCGTAGAAGGCCGCGTGCCATTTAAAGGCCCGGTCAGCGGCGTCATCCACCAGCTCGTCGGCGGCCTCAAATCCGCCATGGGCTATACCGGCAACGCCACCATCGCCGAGATGCAGAAAAACTGCGAATTCATCCGGATTACGAGCGCCGGCCTGCGCGAGAGCCATGCGCATGATGTCACCATCACGCAGGAAGCGCCGAATTACCGCATGGAAGATTGAATCATGATAGAAAAACACATACCCCCTTTTAAGAATCCAAAACCCAATTACAGGATTGAGAAACAAGCTCTTTCCCGTGGTATACCTAGTCGCCTTGAAACCAATCCAATCGAAGCCTTGCGCGATGCGCTGAGAAGTTTTTCGCCCGATCTCAAAAAACAAGTGCTCACGCGCGACATTATTTTGAAGAGCGCAAGTATTGCCGAAGACCCTATAGGAATAACTTATAATACCTTACTGGGGAAAATTGGTGCGGTGATTATACCAGTAAAGGATCTTGAACCCAGTGCTTCTCTTCAATTCAGAGTTGTAAATATAGGAACTGAGGACACCACCGAAGGCATCACCATTACAAAGCGGCAGGATAAAACTAAAAATAAATATATTCTAGAAATGGATTCTGAGCGCTTTATGCAAATAGCTTCCAGAATTGGTTTTTCGCCTATGGGTAAATTACCTAATTCCGATCAAAAACATCAAGAGCGGTGGACTCAGATTCAAAAAGAATACCCTACAGAAGGCTTATCTCGATAAATTGCCTGGCATAAATTTTTTATAATCCTGTCCTACATCCAATGGAATTCTCCCTCTACATCCTCAAATGGCTGCTCATTATTCTATCTATTATGGGCCTGCTATGGATATTCTGGCGGCAATATTTCGATAATAGCGATGACGAAAAAGACATCGACCAAAAACGCAGAGGGTCGGATTTTTTCTTTGGAATCGGGCTCAATTTTTCTGCGCGGGAACGCATTAAAAACGATAAAGACGCTTATCCTCAACCGCCAGGATGCCTTGGTTTTATGGTATTGCTGTTGCTATTAATGCTTGGTGTGTGTAGTCAACTTCCAAGGCATACTCACAATACATCCGAGCAAACAAAAATACATCCATGACCCCCGGCGCACGCGCACAAGCTTCCATCGAACTGCTCGATCAGATTTTCCAGGCATGGAATTCGGAAAAGCGAATTCCTGCCGATAAGCTGCTGCAGAATTATTTCAAGTCGCACCGTTTCATTGGCTCCAAGGATCGCGGCGCGGTGAGCGAGCTGGTATATTGGGTGCTGCGGCACAAGGCAGCGCTGGAATGGTGGCTGGCGGAGAAATTCAAATCCCCCGTGCACGCGCGCGCCATTGTGCTGACTGCGCTTATGCTGCGCAAAGATTTTACCGTAGCGGAACTTGCCGCCATTACGCAGGATAGCCAGTATTCCCTGCCCTCGCTGACGCCGCCCGAAAAACTGCGTTGCGAGGAGCTTTATAAGCACTGTCATCCTGAGGCGCAGCCGAAGGATCTTTCTTCAGAACAACCAAGTAAGATCCTTCGCGGCGCTCAGGATGACAAAGACATGCCCGACCCTGTCCGCCTCAATTATCCCGAATGGCTGGACGGCCAGTTGCGCGAAACGTTCGGCAAGGATTTTGAAAAAGCCCTGCATGCGCTGAATGAACAAGCGCCGACCGACCTGCGCGTCAACACGCTCAAAACCACGCGTGAGGCATTGCAGCAGCAACTCAAGAACGAAGGCTTTGAAACGGAACCCACCCCATTGTCGCCCATCGGTTTACGGCTTTCAAAACGCGGGCCGGTATTCACGACCGAAGCCTTTAAAAAAGGCCATTTTGAAGTGCAGGACGAAGGCTCGCAGATGGCGGCGCTGATGACCGACACGTCGCCCGGCATGCGCGTGATTGATTTTTGCGCGGGCGCGGGCGGAAAAACATTGGCCATGGCCGCGCAGATGAAAAACAAGGGCCGCATTCTCGCGTGGGACACGTCGGAAAAAAGATTGGCACAGATTGTGCTTCGTCTTCGCCGTGCGGGTGTGGATAATGTGCAGACGCATGTGATTGAATCGGAGAGCGACGCGTTTATCAAGCGCCATAAGCAAACCGCCGATCGCGTGCTGGTCGATGCGCCGTGCAGCGGCACCGGCACCTGGCGGCGAAATCCGGATCTCAAATGGCGGTTTACGCCCAAGGATCTAGAGGAAGTGGTGGTGTTGCAGCAATCGATTCTGCAAAGCGCGGCGCGGCTGGTAAAGCCGGGCGGGCGCTTGATTTATGCCACCTGCTCGGTGCTGCGGGCCGAGAATGAACATCAGGTTGACCGGTTTTTAAAATCGGCTCCGAATTTTAAGGTTGTATGTGCGGAGAAAGTATGGAATAAAAATGCAACGATGAATGAAAATGAAGTGTCTTATTTATCGTTAACGCCGCATGAAGATGGCGTCGATGGTTTCTTTGCAGCCGTGTTTGAGCGTGCATAAACCATCCTAAAAAAAGTTTTAAGGGAATGCGGCTTGCCAAAATCCCGCAACTTGTAACCGTAATTATATTGGGAGTACGGATGAATAGTTTTAACGAGTTCATACGCCAGCTTTTTAAGCAATGGTTTCATAAACGAAACATCATCATTGTCTCCGAACATAAAGTAAAGCACGTCTCCGTCGGCGCAAAAACCCAGTTTTTCGTACTCATAGTAACCGCCGTAAGCCTGTGCTGGGGTTCTTATTCCACCGGCAGCTTCATGGCCGACCGCAAACTGGTCAAGGAACGCACCCAGGCGCTCCGCTCGGTCACCAACGCCCGCGTGCAGAGCGATTTTAACACGCTGCTGCAGGTATCGCCCATCGCGGTGGCCACCAACACCGGAACGCCCATCGGCAAAGGCCCTCTGGCCACAAGCATCGATACCGGCCATTTACAGATGCCGTCCGTGCTTGCCAACGATAATTTGTTCTCGCGTATTGCGTTTTTAGAGCATAAAGTCTCCGAATTGCAAAATGCTAACGAAGCCATTATCCAGCGCGTGCAGGCCAAAGCCTCGGGTAATATAGAAAATCTGGAAGCCATGATCCGCCAGACCGGCCTCGATCCGGAAGACCTCAAAAAGCAGGTCAAGCTCGCCAAGCCCAAACAGCCTGATAATGATGCCGATAACGCCGCCAGCGCGCCTGCGGAAGGCGGGCCGTATATTCCTGATTCCACCAGCGTTTCTCCGGAAGCCAGCACCATGTTCAGCAGCCTCGACCAGCTGGCCATGCTGCGCAGCATTGTCAATACCTTGCCGCTCGGCCTGCCGATTCATGACGCCAAGCCGGAAAGCCCCTTCGGTCACCGTATCGATCCGTTCACCGGCCAGCTTGCCTTTCATTCCGGGCTTGACCTTGCCGGCCCTTACGGCGCTGAAATTTATGCCGCCGCCGATGGCACCGTTACCTCCGCCGGCATCAACGGCCCCTATGGCAACGCCATCGATATCGACCATGGCTTCAACATCTCCACCCGCTATGGGCATTTGAGCAAAATCCTGGTGGAGGAAGGCGACAAGGTGCATAAAGGCGATCTGATCGCGCTGGAAGGCAGCACGGGCCGCAGCACCGGGCCACACCTGCATTATGAAGTACGCTATAACGATGAACCGATTAATCCAAAACGATTTTTAACAGCAGGTGAATATGTTTCGAAAGAACAAGAATAACCACGCCGCATCGCACGCTGCACCTAAAAAAGATAGCGCGCCATCGCTGATCGGCAGCGGCACGAGCATGATCGGCAATATCGTCAGCGAAAGCACTATCGACTTCGATGGCACGCTGGACGGCAATATCCGCGCCGCCAGCATCACCATCCGCCATAACGCGTCCGTCAAAGGCGAAGTGGTGGCTGACAATGTGGCCGTTTACGGTACGATCAAAGGGCTTATCCGCGCGCAAAGCGTGCATTTATACGCGTCATGCAATGTGGAAGGCATTATCATGCATGAATCCATCACCATCGAAGATGGCGCGAATGTGGACGGTAAATTCAAGCGCACCAACAAGGCGCAAGCTACTGAGGAGGAAGATAATAACAACTTCACCGATGACTCTTCTTCATCCTCAGCCACCTCTTCTGGCGCTTCTTCCGGCGGCGGCATGAAAATGTTAGAAAATATCCGCCTTATCAGGTAAAATACCCCTAAGGGGTATTTACATGAAAACAATTCTGTTACTAGTGACCTGCCTATTTTTTGGAATGATCGTCGCGCCGGTTTTTGCCGCCTCCGACGACAGGGGTGTTCGCCCTAATGCCAATATTTTTAGAGGCGCGGCCGCGGAAGCGGAAATAGAAAAAGCCAAGAAATATGAAGATGATAAAAAGCGTTCTTCGGCTAAAAAAGGAGAAGAAACGGGATTGGGAAAAATCGGCGGAATCGGGGAAATCCCTCCCCAAAAATCGGCCATACCCCTTGCCGATACAGATACTATCGGCTCCATAGGCGGGATTGGAAAAATCGGCCAGGAGAGCGCCCCATAAATTCCGTCTGTTGCCAAAAACGGTATATGGCTCGCAGAATGCAGGCCGATATCCTAATTTGGTGCGTCGAGAAGACTCATGGTTCACCAATAATATATTGATAGTCATTGTAATATACGACTGATTACTACCTGAGTGCCCCCAAAAATACCCCCAGAAGCAATTGCGGCTGGCTGTATTGATGACGGCGTATACTAGCGCACATGGGTGGATTATACCGAATCTGGCTATATTGGCAATGTCTTCCCTTTTTTAGCGTTTGCCCGAATACGTTTTATACATTTAGGGCAAATATTAATAATTCCTTCTTTTATTGAATAATAGTAAGGAATATAAACAGTCATACCGGCACACCGAATTTGATCGAATGAAAGCGCTTTAGTTATAAGCGTAGCGCCCGTTTTGCTGTCATTTAGAGTTGAATCTCTGACTAGTATATCGCTCAATGGCAAATTCTCAGGATTATAGATTCTTACGTCGCCAGGCTGCCGAGCATATGCTTCTTCGTTATCGCCCGGTTTGCCGTATGCTATATCTGTTGCCCTAATCCAATTTATTGGCGTACTTGTGCTACACCATTCAATGACTTTAGTAAGTTGATCAGCTTCCATTTTTCTCTGATAGTCCCCGTGCTTATCGCATGTCCCAAATTCTGCAAAGCCACCAAAATAAAATTCATAGGAATGGTCACCAGCCACAAGTGGCAGGCGAAAATAAGAGTCAAATTTTGCAGGGTTAATAGTTGTATTACGCAATAAAGATAACAGAAGGCTATGAAACTGATACAAGCACTGACCTTGCCTATCAGGGAAACCATACATTTTTGGCGTACTTATTTTTTCCAAATCCACGTTTTCAAATTTACTACTTTTATCATCTCCATGAAGAATAGCGCCTCTATTAAGAATAAAAACACCATTACACCAGAGATGATTAGGTTGTTTTTTAGCGAATGTCTCAATCTCCTGAACGATTTCTAGCCACTCTAAATCACTATCGTATGCAAACAATATTCCAAATCCTCGCTTAGAATGCCGCGGATCGAGAGAAGAAATTTTTGCTTGCGTAGCCGATGGTCTATCCAGCCGCTTGAATGAAGCAAGATTCTCTAAGCCATCCTTAATCTCTTTTTTATTAAGCCGGGATTTTACTTGAATAACTCCATACACACACTCGATAGGAAGAACTTCATACACATGCTCTCGATTCATAAGACACACCGAATCAAGAGGGTCATATAGGAAGATATCAATTTCTTTGCTAATGTGTCCTGTAGGTGACGCGGCACGGGTACTATTCTGCGAAACACCGTATCGCTTCGGCAGATATCCACTATTTGCAAGAAATTCCCTAAGAATTACCTCACGAACATTTCCTACATCTCTTGGATGTTTGACATCTTTTGATTTATCGTAATCAATAAGCATCTGCGATTGGTGATACATAAATTCCCGCTCAAGGCCATGAAATTCTCGGTCTTTAGAGCGCAAGGCTATCGCTCGCTTCGCTTGATCGAGCATATAAGCCTTAGTCTTTTCTTCTCTTGCATCATCATTGTTGGACATAGAGATACCTCGCACCTTTTGCTGCAAATAGAATTTTGATACATTAAATCGCAATTATTAGTTAAAATCCAGATAGTGTAAGGATCATGACCCCAGAAGAAAATTTTAAGATGGCGCAAAACCCGGTGTTTTGGCTCATTAACGCTGAACGCCTTCAGACAGCCGCCGAGATAATCCTGAATGATCAAGTTAAACAGGAAATCCCGTATTTTAAAGCAGTCGATGAAGCTAGCGAATTGGCACAGGCATTGGCAATGGACGCTCCTGATGGAGCAGGCGTTGTCGAAATTGCGTGCGATTCTCCCAATTATGTTCCTGCGCAATTACTATGTGCATTTGCCATAGAGAACGCCTTGAAAGGCTTAATTGTAGCAAAAAGCCCTGAAATCATAAATGAAAGAAAAATCGATGCCAAGCTGATAACCCATGATTTTGTTGCTTTGGCAGATGCCGCAGGTGTAGGATTATTCCCCCAGGAAATTCCTGTAGCAAAAATTCTATCGTCCATAGCAACATGGGCAGGTAGGTATCCGGTTGCAACCAAACAACATCACCATACCGATGTATATCCTTTCGGCCCCAATTCCGAGGCGCTGCTCGATTGGGGTTCTCAACATCCAATTATGAGGCGTTTGGTCAACCGGCTGATCGGCGAATTAACCAAAGTTATTGGGAAGTCGCCTAGCCGTCGAGGTTCTGTAGTATCACTTCACCCCATCACTAAATAATATTCATTAGCCATTCAAATATATGAAGCATCGCCGTTATAAATACTTTTCTAAACTTGAATACGCAGGACAGTTCCTCGACGGCGGGATGTTTTGTCAAACCGCCGCCTTTTTCCGAGACTATGAGGATGCAAAAGCGCAGCAGATAATTGGCGACGAATATGAAGGTACGCGCCTGTATCGACCGGCCAATGGTTTGGAGTTCAACAACCTGACCCGTAATACGACAGGGACGCTCGATATGGGAATGGAGTGCGCAGTCAAGGGGCATGAAATCTATATTTTCTGCATGAGCACTCTATTTAACGATAAAATGAAAAACGAATTTAATGCTGTGGCATGTATAGAAATTCAAAACCCCCGCATATTTATTGATCGCTGGAAAAATGCGCTGCCAGAAGAAGCCAAAAAAGAAGATAATAATATCGCCCGCAGAGTAGCCTATTACAAGCCTGAAGATGTGCCAGGTAACGTATGGGCTTTGCCAGACAGGATCATCACGACCAAACTGAAGCAGTTTGAGTATCAGGCTGAACATCGTCTGGCATATACGACAACGGACGCATTCGGTTTTGAAAATTGTTCCTATCAACTCGTTGATCGCAAGGCTCGGCCCGCACCGAGACGGGAAGAACATTTCTCCCAAACGCTGAACTTAGGTAGCATTGGAGATATTTGCCAGTTGCATCGGTTTTGAGGCCGCAAAACCGACGAGTTCAAGGCTGCGTTGATTCTCTAATTTTGCCATGCGCACCGAGTTCATACGGGAAATTGACAAGCCGTATCCACTTATCGGGAAGCGCATCCCAACTGCGACCGTCTAGATTACCCGAGTTTGGTTTGTAATATAATAAATCCCATTTTCTGTCAGCCTGGAATTTGTTATGAGGGTTGGAAAGCTCCTTATATTTATGCCCCTGGCTCATTTTCCCATCAAAAAATGCCAAGGGTTCTGTATAAAACTTTATCGAAACAACCCTAGATGTACCCTTGAAAAACTTGATCGCAGTTTCAATCATGAGGCGCTCAGCGCCCTTTTCTAGCCATTGTTGCGGCACCATAACGAAAATCATACCGGGCCTGTCATCTGGCAATTGCTTCCGTGCATGTTTTAATGCGTTTTCAATAGTAGCGGCACTGGCTGCCGTCCCTTCGATTTTACATTTGGTTTCACCACAAACGATAGTGCCATCTGGGTATATGATTTCTAAATCATAATCACTGCCTCGTTCTTTACCCGCAGGTGGAATAAAACGGAAATTGGCATCGTTTATGTACAGTATCCTGCCAACTCGTAATTCAGCCATATAAGGCTCAGGGTCATGCGTTTTCATGCGCTCAATTAATTCAGCAAACCCCTCAATATTTTGTAGGTTCATGAGCAATTCGCTTAGATCAATAACTCGGAACGCCTGAAGCCGCGAACGCTCCATATCATTTGCATCAAGCCGCATGAAGCCGCCCCGCGTAGCGTGGGGGTAGATATGCTTTTCAAGCCATTCGATGCCAAAAAAATGTCTTATAACTAGTGTGCTAATCATAAATCCGCCATCAGTCGGCGAGTTTTTCATATGCTCAGGTAGACCAGAGTACGTATTCAGCAGGTTCAATACTGTGAGTTTGGTGAGCGAAGTCATGCGATGATCTTTTCAAACAACTGTTCGTCAACACTTGCGGGGGCATTGTAACCAGCCATGGTTATTTCTGCAAATAAAGCTTTACCAATGTAAATTGAAGCCTTAGGGCAAACGCAACTATCGTCGCCGCTTTGGGGTACTTATCAAATCGCTGGCATCAATCCGTAAGGCTTCAGCAAGCCTTCCCAATACAGTAACACTCGCTGAAACGGCAGCGCGCTCGATGGAACCGAGGTAACGGGCGCTTAATCCCGCCCTATCGGCCAGTTCCTCTTGCGTCATTTTTTTATCATGGCGTATACGACGGACATTTATCGCCATGACTTCTTTCAAATCCATAGCGATATGGGAACATGATAGGAATGATGTTTCTAGGAACGATAGTTCCGAATCGTCTTGTACTGTCCGTTTTTATCGGTTATTTTGAGTGTTTAGTTAGCTTCGCGGACTTACCGACAAGATATATTTAGGTAACCTAAATGGTTGGTGTGATGCGCAGGCTAATCAAACCAAAGAAGAAAAGGACTACATAAATGAATAAAATCATTTTCATTATTCTGTTAGCTTTGTCCGGGTTTGCCCTATCTAGCTGCGGTGAGCGGTGGCAGCAGGCAAGTTGTAAAGTCGCAGGCATACAACCGGGCGATAAGGACTATCAAGCGTGTATGGCCGCCGACGACGTGGATAATTTCGCCAAATGCCGGAGCTATGGCGCGGTACCCGGCACTGACGCCTATGTGAATTGCATGGCCACGCTTGCCGCGCAAAGCAATAATCAATCTGGCCCCCAGATACCACAAACCGCAATTAATAATCCGGCTGTCAACAGCGCCCAACACCTACAAAATTTTATTAGCAGATAAAAAGATTGCTCCCATGAAAAAGATTTTATTTTTAGTTATGCTAGGAGCATTGGTCATGGGGACTCAAGGGGCAATGGCCGACTGCGCCACTAGTGTCGCCGACTGCTATTCAGGGATTATTAAATACGCCCCTGACCACTCTGACGACGAATACCAAAGATTCGAGGCTGAACAGCAGAAGTTTGAAGCTGACCAGCAGCAGCTTAACGATGATGAAGATGAGGACAAGGCTTGCAAAAAAGGGAGATGTTAAGTGCGCATTTTGTTCCACAAAATCATGTCCCGCCACTTGCCATTAATGTATTGACGGTCGGTCGCACCCACTTCAGCGAACCCAAGGCGTTGCAACAGGCGCTTGCTAGCCTCATTTTCCGGTGAACATGACGCTTCCAGGCTGCGAAGTTTCAGTGTCTCAAAACCGAAGTCACAGACCAGCCGCGCTGCCTCGCTCATATATCCCTGATGGGCATAATGCTGGCCTATCCAGTAGCTGAGCGTCGCTTTTTGTTCATGGCCACGGTATATGTTTTCTATGCTGATGCCACCGACCAGTTCACCCGGCTTACCGTCAGCCCCGCGCAGAAATATCTGCCATGTGTATGCGGCCTGATAAAAATACTTGAGCCAACGGCCATAAAGTAAATTATAGAAAGAGTCCCTATTTAGGGCATCTTTTTTCCATGTCCCTTCCCACGGCTGCAAAAAATCTCTGCTCATTTCCCTGAGTTTGCTCCATGCCTCATGATCTACCATGGAACCAATAATAATCAGTATGACTCGTTCACCGGCAATAACGGCGCCAGGATGTTCGTTAGGTGACTAACATAAATCGCGCAAGCCGCGCTGCACAACCTCCCATTTTTCAAAATTTTCAAGCATGGTGAGCACCCTGTCTAATTGTTCGCGTGGAGCCGTCTCCTGTGTTTGTGTATTCATTTTGAGTCTCCATAAATTGCGGGTTATGCGCTAATGATGTGATCTAACGCAGCCATTTTCCTGCGAGCCTCTGTATCGCCGTCTAAATACCGCCTCACAAACGCCTTATCGTGCATCAAGGCCGACTTCTCAGCTTGCGCCCTTCCTTTAGGACTGGTCGCTTCATTAGAGCCAAAGCGTTTTTCTACATCATCGTAATTATGGCCACAGGCCAGCAACGCGCGACTTGCTTCTAGTTTCTGCTCTGGTGAAAGCACTGCAACTTGCTCCGGCGTGTACTGTGTGATTGGTTTTTCGGTAATGAAGTCAGTCATGATTTATTCTCCTATAAAATATCCGATAGATCATCGTCTGGGGTTGCGGCGATAGTGTCTTCATCGGCAACAGTTCCGCCGTTTTGCTGTTGCAGGTACTCCAATTTTAAGCGTTCGCTTTTCTTTGCTCGCGTTTTTGCCTTGTGTGCCGCCAGTTCATCAGGAGACATTTTTCTCCGCGAGCGCCGCTGTTCATTTTCTCTATCTCGGGCTGCTTTCTCTTTTTGTTCCTCTGCGGACAATTCGCGTTGTGGCGCAGGCGGCACTTCCTCAAATTCAGCGTCCACATAGCATCTACCGAGTAATTTTTGCTGCTGCTCTGGCGTAAATCCCAATTCTTTTGTCATTTGCATAATGCTTTTTACATATTCCTCAGGAGTCGGCTCGGCGCGATCAACGTGTAGGGTGTGTTCCGTTTGCTTGTGATATCCAGCGCGATCTAGCAACTCAGTTGCACAACGAATTCTGTCTTTTTTTTCAGTAGTCGGATCATCCCTTATTTCGATCAACGTTCTTAAACTTGCCGCGCCCTCGTCATCCTTGAGCTGCTCGGTTTCCTCCCTCACCGCTGCAATCACTTGCGGATTGTGTGCGAGGTGATGACCTAGCACGGCCAATGAGTCACGGTTCCCAGACGGGCTATAGCCCGCCCAAGCCGCCGCGTCCGTTTGGGAAAATCCGCGCCAGACACGAGCTAGAACATATAGGCGCTGGCGCTCATTTAATTTTTGCATCGCTGCGCCATAGGTGAGTTCGTCAATCATCAAATCATTACCCACGACGCGCCTCCGATATATACAAAATCGTTGGAAAAAAGGCCGCGTGTGACAGATTGCAGCGGCGTTGATGCGTGGGAACGCGATCCGAGGGGTGCCCCCACCCCACCGCCCCCTATCGCAAACGGACATTGCAAAACGACCATTGCGCGACGAAAATGCTGGCAAAGTTTTGAAAAAAGGAGGGTGATGATCGACCTAATCGAATTCAAACTTGCAGTAATGCGTTGGGCAATGACATGATGGCTTTTGGGTTGCAAAAAATTCCGCAATGATTTTTGAAAAACACCCCTGTCGAAGACATATTTGGGGATATTTGTGGGGGTATCCTTATTCGCATGGTCAAAAATAATATTATAATAACAAGATTCTATATAGTTATGGTGAGTGCTAATAAGGCATTCACGTTTTGGAAAGCAGCCATAAAAGCAGAAGCCAACACCATATTCAGACATAGTTCTGGCTAGGTGCCTTCGTCCGCTAAGTTCAAGAATCTCTGGCGTAGCTAACATCATTCGACCTCCTTACCCGTCAGATTTTCTATAATACCTGCGGTTGCTGCGCTAAGTGTATCAGCTAATGGTGCAAGCAATTCCGGTTGCAGCTTGGTATGAATGTCGTGCGTATTGCCGCCCGGAAAGGGACAATCACCATTGATTGAAGGCGGTATGCCATACAGACGCGCAATTTCCTGCTGCACGAGCCTATAGAGTTCGTCGCTATCTACCAGTTTGCCGCGTGATAAACCCCAATCCGGCACGGCAGCTTTCGCCTTCCCGCCGCGCTCGACCATTATTTTGTACTGCGCAATTGCTTCGACCAGTGCGACCGATAACCGTTCGGCAGCGGTATCGCGGGCCGCCAGATGCGACCGGCACACCCGTATAATGGTTTTGTTATGCTCTGCGAGTATCCGGCGGCGTTCCCGTTCGTCTTTCTCTAAGGCCGCTTTGTGAGCATCCCTGAGTGTCGCCACTGTTTCGCGGGCAACTTTTAACTCGTTTTTGGTAGTGGCTAATATATCGGCGCTGCCAGGTACGTCGGAAACGCTATCAAACGCCGCCTGTTGGTGCCGAAGCTCAATATCGGCAACATTTGTTTCAGCTTCCTTGAGTCTCAAGGCAATCTGTGGCGCTTTGAACAGCGGTTCGGGCTGTTTTTCTTGCGCGGTACTGACCGTTTTAGTTTTTAACATGGTTTAGTTCCTTTCGGCCACGAGTTGACTGAGCTTGCTGGCCGGGCCGGGCACATGCGCGCTGATAAATAAGGAAACCCCGCGACCTGTCGTTCAGGATCGGCAGGCCACGGGGTCACACGCTGAGGCATCAACCAATAAGTGCCAGGCGCGTGTTTCAAGGCACGGATTGCTCTATAGGCAAACCGGCCAAAGGCTCTATTTTTGGGGAAAAGACGCAGGGAATTTAGAAACTTAAGGCTCACATGAGAGAATCCGCCCGGTTTTTCAACGTATGTACTTTGAAACTTATGATCCTGCCGTTGCTGATAGGAATATAAGCCGGAGTAAAAACCGTCCGTATATATCGCCCCTCCACTAAAAAAAGCGGGTGATGGATTTTTCAATCGCCGGGTGGCGCTTCTATTAAGGCCAAATTGATATGTTTTACCTATTAGCCAACACCCTCTCAACTTCACCCTCATGGTTCTAGAGAACCCATGAGGTTGAGGTTGTGAGGTTGCTCTTGGAATTTGATTGAGGCTCAACTTCACGCCATGAGGTTGCACGATGTAACTTATTGTTCTTACACAATACAGCAACTTCATTTGTAACCTCATGATCATGAGGTTACCGCGCAGGTGAAGACCGTCGCTATGCTTCAGCAACCTCACGTCAACATGAGGTTGCTGTATTGTTGAATTATAATGGTTTAGGAAAAACCGATTTTTTACCTTAATCATCAATTTCACCCTCCTCCTGGTCTTCCAATTCCTCCCGATAGCGTTCAGGCAATACAAAGCGGTAGGGGTTTACAGGCTCGCCCCGCGTATCCAGTTGCACGAGGTCGGATAGTGCCCCTGCTTTCTTACTGGTGCCTTTAACCGCGCGCTGAATTTTTTGCATATCATTATGGATTAGACGCTCCCGATCAGTGAGGGGCGCGTTACGGTTGATGTATTCTGCAATCTGTCGGCTTTCGAGTTCCATAACGTCGCGCTTATAGGCTTCGTATTGCGCCCTGATAACTTGATGCTTAAGCGCGGACATAATGTCGCGCGCGGACGCTTCGGTTGTCTTTTTCATGGCTGCCGCTTCAAAGGCATTCGGGCGCACCACCGTCATCACGTCATCGAATATTTTAACGCCGAAAAGATTACTAACTTTCGTTTTTCCACGTTTTATTTTTTCAACATACTGAGTGACGATTCCGCGATCCTGCTCATAGGAAATTTTCCATATAACATCCGCACCGGCGGAAAATACGCTGCTACCGCGCGCACCTTTCCCTTCGGTTTTTCCTAGATGGTGTACGAGTATCACCTCAGCATTGAATGCTTTGCGGATATGCCCGGCTTGCTCCATTACGATAGAGGCGTCCTTAGCGGAGTTTTCGTCGGTTCCGGTCATTGCCTCCGATAGCGTATCTATAACGACTATATTCGGCGCGAAGTCGTGGTGTTCATCTATAAATGCGGTGACTTCCTCCGGGTCGGTAAGACGTGGGCATACTTCGGCCACAAGCAGGTTATTGTCCAAGCTGTCAACGGTGATACCACGAGACGCGCATTGCGCCGGAACGCGATCAACTAAAAATTCGTCAGAGTTTTCACCAGCCGCAATTAAAACTTTTGCACCATGCTCTTGTATGGCGTCGATAGCTTTGAGCGCCACGAAGTTGGTTTTGTGTGATGACCATTTCCCTATCGCAAGAACACGGCTTCCGACAGGCGAGCGCACGAAGGATTTATCTTTATCCCAAAAAACTGCCTTTGGTCGTTTTGCCCCTACGGATGGCTTCACCCCTCGGTACTTCACACGGCAGTCGATAGCCTTATCGCCGTGCCCCGTTTTCCCGAATTTTTCAAAAGCAGTTTTAACAGCCCGAGGAATTTCGGCTCGGCGCGCCTGCCACCGCTCAGGATCAGCCATTTTGGCAGAGCTGCAATCCATGTGCGCAAAAAGCATGGCTTCAATGTCGTGTGCGTCAACGCCCTTGGATACAAAGTGTGCGGCCAAGCGGATCAGGCCATCGTGAAAATTGGCGCCGGTAAGGATATCTTTAATTGCTTGCCGGATGTCGAGTTTTTCATTATTTGCGCCTATATTTTCTGCGGAGCCTAACTCGGCTATCATGGAAACACCCAACACAGCAAGGACATCAGGAAAATTATATTGCCGAGACGGCTCCCATACATGAATGACGTGCTGGAATGATCCCGTGTCGCGCAACTTCGTATTTGAGCCAATTGGTAAGCGTACATAGCGTACAATGCTGTTGCCTGACTTATCTGCGTGCACCAGCCCGTGCTTGATTAGTTTTTTAAGTGCGCGATCACAATATTTCTGATCTCGCGTCTCAGGCGTATCGTTTAGAATAAATCCGACTTGGTAGTTGTCGGGTGATGTTTCGATAATATAACTGGACTCAAGTGCTGACGGGTCTGCATCATCGAGCACAAGAACGGCCATGCGAATAAAATTATCTTTAATGCGACGCGGCTGGGAAAGTTCCGCGATGCTAAAATAATTGTTATTCGTTTCTGGCAATGTCAGCAGATCGCCCAAACGATATTCAGCGCCTCCCCAATTAGGACTGTCTTCGGGTGATTCTGGAAAACTACAAGTCCATAGATGCCCTGAAGCTTTACCAAAAATTCTCTGGAAAAACTCGGTATTATCAAGCATCACATTGTCCTGTGACGACTTGACTTGAGGGCGCGCGATCATGCGTGTGACCGGCTGTTATTAACGGAAAAAAATGAACCATCCGGTTCGAGCAAAAAGTCGAAGCCATGAACAGCAAGCCGGTATCTAAATTTAGCCATGCCGTCTGGCTTCTCTAAAATGGCACAAATCTGATTTGTGCTAAGGCCGATCATCTTATACCTGCCAAGCCATGCAATAAGCCCTGCTGGAGGTAAGGCATCATAGCGCTGAGTTGTCATTTTTCCGCCCCCCGTTCAAAACCATCGGCGAGCCTTTCCATGTCGGCAGCGATGTCCGCCGGCTTATCTTGAGCGATTGAGCGGATGCGGCCGGCAATGATACGCATCCCATCATCTTGATTTAGGATCGCATGGATAGTTTGGCGACTAACGCCGAGGGCGGCGGCAGCTTTCGCAATTCCTTTCCTGTATTGCCGCTTTGGTTTTACAGGTTTATTGAAATAATCATCAAGCGCATGTGCATAATCACATGCTTGAGATGCCCGTGGATAACCTTTCAGCTTCGCCCATAGTGCTAGGAGCAACAGTTCCTGCGCGATTTCGCCTATTGCCACGAAATGTGTAGGACTAGTGGTGTGCTCTGTGGATTCAGCAGTCGAAGGAGGCATACTATCTATTGATAGAAAAGTTCAACATGCCCCTACATAAACACTTAACTTTTTAATAGTAAATCAGACTGGGAGTGCCAACTTTTCAGCACTTTCCAGCGCCATACTTGTCACCCTGCTTTCAATTCAAACGCGTACTATTTTGGCCTATACCGGACAGACCAAAACACAGGCGAACCATGTCAAGAAATTCCAATCAACCGTGCGAAGATTTACCTAGGGAAGGCTTTGTTAGACTTCCTGTGGTGCTGCGACATATTCCCGTTGGAAAGACAGTGTGGTATGAAGGCATAAAGAGTGGACGATTCCCCGCGCCGGTCAAGCTGGGGGAAGCCACGGTGGCATGGCGCGCAGCGGATATTAGGAAGTTGATTGGAGCTTTCGAGATGGGAGTTGTTGCTATGCCAAAACCCAAGAAAAAAGCAAACAAGAAAAAATATAAATCATGATTTTTTTAGCCATTGCCTGAGTATATTTCCCTCGGGCTTAGCCTGAGCCTTCCTTAGGATTCTCCTGGCATTCTTGTAAGCCCTGTCCCGCTTTTTTTGGTTGTCTTTTACTATTTGTGAGTCTCTTGATTCCTTCCCAGTATACGGAATTAGGCAATTTTTGCCTTTTTTAAGATAATTATCTTCTGCGAATTTTTGAATAACCTGCCATTTTTCCCCATCTGGTGCAGTCTCGTATTCAGCTAAGAACTTTCGATCCCGCGGCGAAAGGGTGCGGCGATCCCGTTTTGGCAACTTAAATTTCTGCTCAACCCATGGTGATTCTAAAAATGCTTCAAAGCATCGCTTGGCCTCAAGTGGGCCAAAATGATTTGCTGTTTCTTCAAAGCACGCGGCGAGCTTTTTCACCAGCTTTTCGGTAGTACGCTGCTCCTCAAATTCCCATGCTTCCCGCATGGCCTCATGCCCTTCCTGTTCCTCATCCGACCATGAGCAAAAATCTATGTCGAATGGATTGCGGGCCGCGATGTCCTTATTATTCTCGGCAGACCTTATTTGTTTTTTTTGGGTCATTTGTGGTTAAGGTATGAGTTAGGTACATTACATGCTGCGTTGTGCTTCTGATTGCATATCAATTCCGTGCAATTCGCAAAATCGGGAACCTTTATTATCATAAAACCCGCGCACTTTATCTATCATGCTCGCTGCTATATTGGTTTTTTCATAGTGCGTGGGTATACTCAAGGCCACATTGCGCATTGTACTGACACCAGCCGTTGTAGCAATGAGGCCAATGATTTGTTCTGTCAGAGTTAACCATGCTTGCTTATTTTTTCCGGCAAGAGAATCAAGCTCCATAGTCATCCCTGAGAGCGTAGAAACAGCACCTAGACCGACTTTAATGTATTTCCGCCATTTTCCTATTGATAGCGCATCACGCAACATTACGGGATTTTCAAGAAATGGGGAAACGTCTATCAGAGCAGTAGCATATTTGTCAGGCTTCTCGCCGCGTTCTATTAGTACAGAACCCTGCGAGTCTATATTCGCCTCACTATATATTCCCTGAATAATTGCCGCGATTTTTTCTATGGCATTAGTACGCCCTATCAATCTGATGCAAATCTTACCTTCCATTCCAGCATTGATGTCATCCAAAATTTCACCACGAGGTGAAGGCATAATGTGCGCACCATATTCTTTAGCAAGTCTTACGTTTAATGTTCCCAGGGCCAGCGCAACATTTTCTGGTGTAGTCGTATCCGGTTCCATCTTACTGCCTTTCATCACGCTCGTTACCTCATGCTACCTTGCCAAAGTTACCGGCAATCACTTTACCATCGCGGGCGGCGTCCAGATAGTCAGCCCACCAACTCATCATGCGACGGCGTTCTGGCAAATGCTGGGCATGATTATAAGCAGCACGGACTTCATTACGCTCGGCATGGGCGAGTTGCCTCTCAATGACATCCGGGGCAAATCCATGTTCATTAAGAATGGTGCTGGCGGTCGCCCTGAATCCGTGACCAGTGGCTTGAAAGCGATAGCCCATATCATAAAGCGCGTAGAGAATGGTGTTCTCACTCATGCAGCCCATTGGCTTATGCTGATTAGGAAACACATACTGGCGATTGCCTGTGTGTTTTTGTAGCTCGCGCAAAATTTCAATCGTTTGAGCGGCCAGCGGCACAATGTGCATAGTACCCATTTTCATTTTTTCAGCCGGGATACGCCACTCCGCTTTGTCAAAATTAATTTCTGACCATTCCGCTTTACGCAGTTCGCCGGTGCGAACAAAAGTTAAAAGAATAAATTTTAACGCCAGCTTGGTTTGCAACCGACCGCTGAAAGTTTCGAGCTTTTGCAGATACGCAGGTAACTCATTTTCTTTAAAATGCGCCATATGTTTGCGGACAGGTGGCTTTAGCGCACCGCGAAGATCGTTAACGGGATTGCGCTCAGCGCGGCCCGTGGCTATGGCATAGCCAAAAATCTGTCCGGTTAGTTGCATAACTCGTTGCGCCATATCCAAAGCACCCGATTTTTCAACAATCCTCACTACTGAAAGTAACTCAGGTGCAGAAATGTCGGCAATAGGGCGGCTGCCCAGCTTGGGGAACATATGATGTTCGAGGCGTTTCAAAGCTGATACAGTATATCCTGGCGTCCATGTGTGTTTGCGCTTTTCATGCCATTCCCGCGCAATCGCCTCATAAGTATTTTCGCTATTGAGTACGGCCAGGCGCTTTTTTTCTTTCTTCAGCTCACCGGGGTCTTTTCCTGCCGCCAGCGTTTTACGCGCCTGAGCGCAACCGTCACGGGCATCGGCTAAGCTAACGTCAGGATACACACCCAGCGCCAGCACTTTTTCCTTTCCGGTAAATCGGTATTTGAGGCGCCAGTATTTACCGGCATTAGGCTTTACGAGCAGATAGAGGCCATCGCCGTCCGCCAGCTTGTAAGGCTTAGCCTGTGGCTTGGCATTGCGCACTTTCACATCGGTAAGGGACATGGGGGTATCTCCATTACATTAAGAAGGAAGTATCCCCACCAGTACCCCCAAATACCCCCGACTGTCAATGTGTTTTACCGGACACATTCGGAGTGGTATTTCTACCGTCACCCCTTTGTTTTATTGACGTCACTCGTATTCTACCGAACTGTACCAAACTGTATCGGACTCTTATATTGGTGCGGTCGAGAAGACTCGAACTTCCAATCCTTACGGAGCTACCACCTCAAGGTAGTGCGTCTACCAATTCCGCCACGACCGCACGATCTAAGCGAGCAAGACATCTAGCAAATATTATACTTTTAGCAAGCGATACGGTATGTTTGCCGCAAATAATTTTTGCTGATGTTTCTATGTTGTCACCCGAATGGAAAATATCTGAAAATCCAGTGGCCTATCCGGATGCGATCGCCGCTATGGAAAGCCGCGTGGAAGCCATCATCATGGGGGGAAAACCGGAAATGGTGTGGTTGCTGGAACATCCCGCGCTTTATACGGCGGGCACGAGCGCCAAGGATAAGGACCTGATCGCGCATAATTTTCCGGTGTTTAAAAGCGGGCGCGGCGGGCAATTCACCTATCACGGGCCGGGGCAGCAAATCGGCTATGTGATGCTCGATTTAAAACGCCGCAACGCCGCCGATGTGCGGGCCTATGTGCAACGGCTGGAACGCTGGATTATCGATATTTTAAAAGAGCTTACCGTGGATGGGTTTGTGCGCGAAGGGCGCATCGGCGTATGGGTGGAAACGCCTGCGGGCGAGGCTAAGATCGCGGCGCTGGGCATACGCGTGCGCAAATGGGTGACGTATCACGGGATTTCGCTGAATGTGAACCCGAATCTTGAGCATTATCAGGGTATTGTGCCGTGCGGGATAAAAGAATTCGGGGTGACATCGCTGGAAGCATTAGGCGTAAACATTTCTGCGCAAAAACTGCATCACATTATGCGCGCGGAGTTTGAGAAACTATTTTTATAAGCGCGGGAAACGTGATTTTTAAGGTGCGTTTTAGGGCATAATGGGTGGGGTTTTGGGGCATGTTTTGGTATATTTTCGATGAAAATTAAAGCGTAATATCCTTAGAAAAAGTCGCTGATTCTTGTATAATGGAAAAACAGATATAGGGCCATTAATCCAGCGAGCTTATGCAAAAAACGGATGAGGAATTTATTGATCAAATCGGAAAAGCTATTCTTGACCGATATAATTCGGCAACGGGCCTTCCGTTCGGTCAGGGAATCATTCAGGGAATTAGGTTAACAAATGTAGCATTAACCAAGACAGAAGCACATCTCGAATTGGCATTCGACAAAAAACGCTATCCTTCGAAGGAGCTTGTAATAGAAGCGTACCGTAAATATTTCTGCGCTCTTGACCGCAAGGCCATTTTTATTGATCAAGAAAACCGCAATAATGACCACCCTTTAATGAGAATGATAGCAAAGAAGAAGACTTTTCTGGAAGCCATAGGGCTTGAGGAGTTTGAGGATGTAGAAAGATCAACATTCGAAAAGAAAAAACCGTCTATGCCGGATTACGGCAATAGAAATTCTTTTTCCTCTGCTAAGTGGTTAGCAGCATCCCTCATAGCGACCGATTTAGCTACGGCAACGTTTAAATTTAGCTCCCATCCCACCGATAAGCCTGCATCTAAAAAAAGCAGTCAAACCGCATCGCAAGCCCCAGATTTATTACTGGAAAACCCCGTGCGAAGCGCGATGCTGGAGACGGTAGTGCGGGAGAATTTGGAAAAAATTACGCAGGAAAATCCACAAGACTGGCATGACGCTGTTATCAAAGCCATGAACCGCAAGGATTATATCGATGCCTGTTTTTCCATAAAAAACGGGGAAGAAATTCCTGAGCTGCAGAAAAATTTATACGAGCTCATGATGCGCGAAGAAGTGCGGAAACTGGCGAATTCACCGATTACCTATCTGGAGAAAATTGAATCGGCCGGATTTGAGCGGGAAAGGCTCGATTTCACACCGCTGAAGAAAGCCTTAGTACATCAGGATTATGCCACCGCGGCCGCGGAATCTCAGCGCTTGCTCGAAACGGTTCTCGCTATGCCAAAAGACCTGGAACAGGTGCCGAAGGAGGTTTTTGAGCTTAGCGTGAAATGCCAGGCCATCGACAAGCACGCGACTCGATTACACGATAAAAGCCAACGCCCGAGCCGCCAGCTTTAAGCCGCGAACTGAATCAGCACCTGGTCCACCTGCACGCTTTCTTTCGGGTTCACGCAGATTTTTTTGACGGTGGTTTCGTGGTCGGCGTAAATGACGTTTTCCATTTTCATGGCTTCGATCACGATCAGCTCCTGCCCCTGTTTCACCAATTCGCCTTCTTTGACTTTGAGCGAAACGATGAGCCCGGAAATCGGCGCTTTGAGCTCTTCTTTTTTATTCTTGTCCTGCGGCTCGGGCATGAACTGCGCGAGCTCGGCCACGCGCGGCGTGCGCACGCGCACGGTGACGTCGGAACCGCCGTAAGTGAGCGTGTAGCCTTCCTCGCGGTGTTTGATCTGCACGCTGACGGGCTTGCCGTTGATGGCGCCCTGGAACAGGCGGCGGCCCAGCTTCCAGGCGGTTTTAACGGCGATCAGCTTGCGGTTGTGGGTGATGAAATAGCCCTGGTCCTGATCGTGGCGCACGTAAACCGGGTAATCCTCGCCGTCGACATTGACCACCCAGCGCGCGCCGATGGCGCGTTCGCGGCCCGGCGTCTGGCCGCTGATTTTGGAGGCGCGTTCGGCGTCGCGCAGGAAAATGGAGATGGCGGTACCGAGGAAGATTTTGGTGGTTTCGCTGGTGAGTTCCGCACCGATGAAGCCGCCCGGATATTCCTGCTCGATGAAGTTGGTGGAAATATCGCCCTTGCCGAAACGTTCATGGCCCAAGATGGCTTCCAGGAAACTGGCGTTATGCGAGATGCCTTCAATGATAAACGCCGCGAGCGCTTCTTTCATGGTGCCGATGGCGGCGTCGCGCGTTTCGCCGTAAGAACAGACTTTGGCGACCATGGGGTCGTAAAACATGCTGACTTCGCCGCCTTCGTAAATGCCGGTGTCGATGAGCACGTTTTCCATGTTTTCCGGTTCCTGGTAACGCGTGATGCGGCCGGTGGAGGGCAGGAATCCGCGCTTGGGATCTTCCGCGTAAAGCCGCGTTTCCATGGCCCAGCCGTGGAGTTTTACGTCCTGCTGGCCGAAGGCGAGTTTTTCGCCCGCAGCGATGCGGATCATCTGCTCCACCAGGTCGATGCCGGTGACGAGCTCGGTGACGCGGTGCTCCACCTGCAGGCGGGTGTTCATTTCAAGGAAGAAAAAGTTGCGGTCCTGATCGACGATGAATTCAACCGTGCCGGCGGAATAATATCCCACCGCTTTGGCCAGCGCCACGGCCTGTTCGCCCATGCTCTTACGCATTTTATCGTCGAGAAAAACGCTGGGCGCTTCTTCGATCACTTTCTGGTGGCGACGCTGGATGGAGCATTCGCGCTCGCCCAGCCACAGCGTGTTGCCTTGTTTATCGGCAAGCACCTGAATTTCAATGTGGCGCGGATTTTCAAAAAACCGCTCGATGAATACGCGGCCATCCTTGAAACTTGAAGAGGCTTCGTTGGCCGAGGAAATCAGGCCGTCGTGGAGTTCTTTGTCATTACGCGCCACGCGCATACCTTTGCCGCCGCCGCCCGCCGCGGCTTTGATCATCACCGGATAACCGATGTCTTTGACGATGCGCTTGGCTTCTTCGTCGGAAGTCACCACGTCTAATGTGCCGGGAACGGTGGATACGCCGGCTTTGACGGCGATTTTTTTGGATTCGATTTTATCGCCCATCATTTTAATGGCGGTGGGGCTGGGGCCGATGAGGGCTACGCCCGCATGCTCTAAGCGCCGCGCGAATTCAGCGTTTTCGGATAAAAATCCATAGCCCGGATGCACGGCCTGCGCGCCGGAATGATCGATGGCGCTCATGAGGGAATCGATATTCAGATAGCTTTTGATGGACGGCGAAGGCCCGATAAATATGGCCTCGTCAGCCTCACGCACGTGCAGCGCATTGGTGTCGGCCTCGGAATAAACCGCGACGGTTTTAATGCCCATCTTGCGGCAGGTGCGCATGATGCGGGCGGCGATTTCACCACGGTTGGCTATGAGAATTTTTTCGAACATCATATTGTCATCCCCGCGCAGGCGGGGATCCATGCCGCGCCAAAAGCGTTATATATAAATTGTTTCACCGATCTCTCCCCTATATCCAAATACGCAAAAGACCCATGGCATGGATCCCCGCCTGCGCGGGGACGACATTATTGCGTGATTTCTTCATATAAATCCTTCCATTCCGGATTGCGTTCCATGATTAATCGTAATTTCCAATTCCGGTTCCATTTCTTTAATTGCTTCTCGCGAACGATGGCCGATTCAATAGAGTCATGTACTTCATAATAGACCAGCTTGTCCAGACCATACTCTTTGGTGAAACCTTCCGTTACTTTTTCTTTATGCTCAAAAACGCGCCTTATCAGATTATTCGTAACACCGATATAAAGCGTACCAAAAGCCATGTTGGTCATGATGTAAACATAATAAGATAACATTCGCAAACCTCATGGCATGGATCCCCGCCTGCGCGGGGATGACAGGTTAAAGCGGCAACTATCTATAAAGATCATATATCTGCTGTCCAAAAGCGATGGCGGAATAGGCAACGGCAGGGTTTCTTTTATCGTACTTTACTTCAATGGCGTGCCCCACCTTAAAACCATCGGATAATCGCTGGGTGTGGGTTTCTTGAACCGTATATTCCCTGCCGTTCAGGTCTTTATAGGTAAATTCAATATCCACTTTTTTACCGGCGTTATAAGGCCCTGCATGGGGATTGAAAATATCTTCCGTCACCTTCGTAATCAGGCCGGATACTTTTTCAGCGTTTTTAAAAAATACGTCTAATTTTTGATGCCTGCGCAGTTCGAGCACTCTCCCCCAGCCAACGAGAATGCCGCCAAAAGCCAAACTCGCCAGAACGCATCTGGCCACGATTCCAAAATCTTCCGGACTAATAAAAATGACCGATAATAGCGCAATCGCCGAGACCAAAATAATCAGATAACTTAAAATCATACCGCACTACAACGGCAAATTATCATGCTTCTTCCAGGGATTTTGCACGTTTTTGTCGCGCAGCATTTGTAAGGAACGGCAGATGCGCCAGCGGGTGTTTTGCGGGCGGATGACGTCGTCGATGAAGCCGCGCGAGGCGGCCACGAACGGGCTGGCGAATTTGGCGCGGTAATCGTCGATGAGTTTTTGCTCTTCTTCTTCATTATTGAATTTGCCGCGGAAGATGATTTCAACCGCGCCCTTGGGGCCCATCACCGCGATTTCGGCGGACGGCCAGGCGTAATTCACGTCGCCGCGCAGATGCTTGGAGCTCATTACGTCATACGCGCCGCCGTAAGCCTTGCGGGTGATGACGGTGATTTTGGGAACGGTGGCTTCGGCATAGGCGAACAGCAGTTTCGCGCCGTGCTTGATGACGCCGTTATGTTCCTGGAAAGTTCCGGGCAAAAATCCCGGCACGTCTACAAAGGTGATGATCGGAATCGAAAACGCATCGCAGAAGCGGATGAAACGCGCGGCTTTGCGCGAGGAATCAATGTCGAGGCAGCCGGCCATGTGGGTGGGCTGGTTGGCGACGAAACCCACCGTGTAGCCTTCCATGCGGCCGAAGCCGACGATGATATTCTTGGCGTAATCAGGCTGGATTTCAAAGAAATCGCCCTCGTCCGCCACGCGCTCGATGAGCTCTTTCATGTTATAGGCGCGGTTGGCGTTTTCCGGCACCAGCGTGTTGAGCGACATTTCGATGCGGTCGGCCGGGTCATAGGTCGGGCGTACGGGCACGCCGGATGTGTTCGACATCGGCAGGAAATTGAACATGCGGCGGGTTTGCAGCAGCGCCTCGATGTCGTTGTTATAAGCGAGATCGGCCACGCCGGTTTTATGCGTATGCGTGTCCGCGCCGCCAAGGTCTTCCTGCGTTACTACCTCATGGGTTACGGTTTTCACCACTTCCGGGCCGGTGACGAACATATAGCTTGAGCCGCGCACCATAATGATGAAATCGGTGAGCGCCGGAGAATAAACCGCGCCGCCCGCGCAGGGCCCCATGATGACGGAGATTTGCGGGATGACGCCCGAGGCCAAAACATTGCGCTGGAAAATCTCCGCGAAGCCGCCAAGCGAATCGACGCCTTCCTGAATGCGCGCGCCGCCGGAATCGAGCAGGCCGATCACGGGCGCGCCGACTTTCATGGCCATGTCTAAAATTTTGCAGATCTTCAGCGCGTTGGTTTCCGAAAGCGAGCCGCCGAGCACGGTGAAATCCTGGCTGTAAACGAATACCACGCGGCCGTTGATGGTGCCGTGGCCGGTGACGCAGCCGTCGCCCGGGACTTTGTTATTTTGCATGTCGAAATTGGTGCAGCGATGCTCGACGAACATGTCGTATTCTTCGAATGAATCCGGATCGAGCAGCACTTCCAAGCGCTCGCGCGCGGTGAGCTTGCCTTTGCTGTGCTGCACTTCGACGCGCTTGACGCCGCCGCCGTCGCGCGCGCGGTCGCGCATGCGCTCGAGCTCGGAGAGAATCGAATGGCTGCGCATCGGCATTTTGCCTTTGAGCGGTTCGGGCAATGCTTTTTCCGACATACTCGCTTTTTCCGAGGGTTTTTTTCTGATCAGATTCATGTTTGCTCTCTTTAGCTTTGTCATCCCTGCGAAAGCAGGGATCCTGTAAGGTTAGCTTGCGCAAGTGGGTCATTCAGGATGCCTGCCTGCGCAGGCATGACAAGAATTAAGCGCTTAGTAAACAACTTATGGCACATCAAGCAAGCATAAAAATTGCTTGACGGAGAGTATCTCTTCCTTTAGGCGCGCGGCGCGGATTTCGGCCTCATCGTCGCGGCCCCATTGTTCGGCCTGAAAATCCTCCTCAAGGCGCGATAAACGGAATGCTTCTTCGCCGCTGATATGTTTTTCCGTGACTGCAATGGCCAGTGCCAAAGAGGAACATAACGACGCCAGCAAAGAAAATCCCGCCAGCCGCATAGGATCGAGCTTTTCGAGATATTCGCGCAGCTGTTGATGCAGCATGGGCGATTGGTCGGGCGCATGAATGCCGGTGGTGACCTGCCAGGTCACGCCGAAGCGCTTTTTTGCCCAGGCGAGGATGGGGTCCCATTCGTTGCGCTCGCGCTCTTCCAGTTTTTTATCGGTCGCGCGATATGCCAGCGTATCGGTATCGACATAAACCAGCATGGCCTCGATAATGTTTTCCTCCTCGCCTGCGATGCGGTCGATGGCGGTATAGGCGAGCGCGGTGAGCGGCATTTTGCTGGGGGAATATTTGGGGCTGGCTTTCCACTCCCCGGCAATGGCATCGGCCAGCGCTTGTGTGTGGAGCACAAGCGGGTTTTTGGCGGGAGTCAGCAATGGTTTTTCGTTTATCTTCACTTCAATCATTTTTTACTCTTTTACTTGTCATGCTGAACTTGTTTCAGCATCCACCTATCATCCCCACTGGCCAGAATATGTGGCACGGTGGATCCCGAAACAAGTTCGGGATGACGGGTTACTTCTTCGGCACATCAATGCCGAGCGCCTTGAAGCTTTTTACCATATGCGGCGGGAGCGGCGCGGATACGTCTACCGCCGTGCGGTCGCCGGTGAGGTTCGCGGGGATGACGATGCGGCGTGCATGCAGGTGCAGCACGTCCTGAACGCCCAGCGCGCTGATATTATTGCCGACGAATTTGAGGCCGCCGCCATATTTATGGTCGCCGACGATGGGGCAGCCGATGGCGGCCATATGCACGCGCAGCTGATGCATGCGCCCGGTGAGGGGTTTAAGTTCCACCAGCGCGAATTTGCGCGCCAGCGCGTCGATCACGCGGTATTCCGTTTTAGCGTATTTGCCTTCTTCTTCGTCCACGCCCACCAGCTCACGGTCGCCCTGCGCGGCTTTGAGGAGCGGCAGTTCCACGAAACCGGACAAAGGCTGCGGCACGTTGTGGACCAGCGCCAGATAGGTTTTTTCAATGGCTTTTCCGGCGAATCCGTCGGCGAGCCGGGAGGCGGCTTTGGCGCTCCGCGCCAGCACCAGCACGCCGCTCGTATCGCGGTCGAGGCGATGCACCAGCTTCGGGCGCTGCGCATTCTCGAATTTGAGCGCGTCGAGCATGGCGTCGATATTTTTGCCGACTTTGGTGCCGCCCTGCACGGCCAGGCCAAACGGCTTATTGATGACGATGAGGTTGGCGTCTTTATAGAGCACGATACGCTCCATCTGCCTGGAATCGTCAGGTGTCAGGTGACGGGTGGCAGATGTCAGATTTCCTTCTCCGACACCTGTTACCTGACACCTGACACCTAAAATTTGCCCCTCCCCCACGCGGTCGGAGGTTTTGGCTTTTTTGCCGTCCAGACGAATCACGCCCTTGCGGAGATTTTTTTCGAGCAGCGCATGCGGAAAACCGGGATAATGGCGCTTGAACCAGCGGTCCAGCCGGATGCCGTCGTCATCGGCGGCAATCGTGTGATCGGTCATGAATGGCAATCAGGCCGAGAAAAATTTAAGGAACCACATGCCCAGCATCAGCGCCAGCAGGCATAATCCCATCGAGCCCAGCACATAAACGATGGCCTGAAACATAAGGCCGCGGTCAATGAGCAAAAACACATCGACGGTGAAAGCCGAAAAGGTGGTAAACCCGCCCAGCACGCCCACCGCGAAGAGCAGATGCAAATCCCTGGCGCGCGACGGCATCATCGAGGCCATGACAGCAATCCATATGCCCATCAGGAATGCGCCCAGCACATTCACCGCCAGCGTGCCATAAGGAAACGGGCCCGAGTTCACGCGCGTAACCAGCGACATGATGAGATACCGCCCCATCGAGCCGACCGCCCCGCCAATCGCCACATACATTAATGTCAGCATGCTCATGTTTACATCCTCACTGTAAGCGTTAAAGTATTTGGGCCATGCTGATACACGATTTTCCAGTCATGTGCACCATTATTCATGATTTTTTCAAGCTGCGCGGCACTGGTGATTTTCGTGCCGTTAATCTCGAGAATAATATCGCCCGGCACCACCGCCGTGCCGATGCCCGCAATATTGCTGCTACCGGCGACGACCACCACGCCCGTGAGATTATCATCCATGCCGAGCTCCGCTGCCAGCGCCGGCGACAGATTGGCGACCGTCAGAGCGGTGAGCGGCTGGTTGCCTTTCAGCACCCGCTGGTCGCGCTTGGGCGTCTCGGGCGGGGCGACCATCTCCATGCCGATGTCCTGATTCTTGCCGTCGCGCCAGATGCCCACTTTCGCCGTTTCGCCGATATGCACCAGCGCCAGCCGGTATGGCAGGTCCTGCATGATATTGATGGCCGTGCCGTTGACGGTGAGGATGATATCGCCCGCTTTGAGGCCGCTCTTTTCCGCCGGAGCGCCCGGCACCAGCTGCGTGACCAGCGCACCCGACGCATTTTTAAGCCCGGTTGATTCCGCCATCTGCGGCGTCACCGGCTGCACCGAAAAACCGAGCCACGGATGCACGATGCGGCCGCCTTCCACTTTGCTGCCCAAAAGCGAGCGCACCATGTTGGCCGGGATGGCGAAACCGATACCCACCGAGCCGCCGGACTTGGAATAAATCGCCGTATTGATGCCGATCAGATGGCCCTGCATATCCACCAGCGCACCGCCGGAATTGCCGGGGTTGATCGCCGCGTCGGTCTGAATGAAAAACTGGTAGTCGGAAACGCCCGCCGCCGTGCGCGCCAGCGCCGATACGATGCCGCTGGTGACGGTCTGCCCCACGCCGAACGGGTTGCCGATGGCCAGCACCAGGTCGCCCACTTCCAGCGTGTCGGAATCGCGCATGTCCAGATACGGTAAATCGGTGGCGTCGATTTTGAGGAATGCAAGGTCGGAGCCGGGATCTTTCATGATGAGCTTGGCGTCAAATTCGCGCCGGTCGGCCAGCACGATTTTAATCTGTTGCGCGTCTTTAATGACGTGGTGGGAGGTGACGATCATGCCGTCGGACTTGATGATGACGCCCGAGCCCAGCGAGCTGATCACCTGTTCGCGCGTGCGGCCGGGAACGGTGAGGCCGCGCTGGCCCATGAACTGTTGAAAAAATGGATCGTTCGCGAAAGGCGAGAGGTTTTCGGTCACCTGCACGCGCGTTTGCGTGTAAATATTGACTACCGCCGGCGCCACTTTTTTCACCACCGGCGCATAGGAAAACGTGATCTGGTCGCGGGTGACGGGGACGGTTTTTTCGTCCTGCGCGTGGGCGATGCCCATGATAATTAATAAAATCGTCATACCGGCGAAGGCCGGTATCCAGTGTTTCAGCATACGATATCTTTGACGCATGAATAGTGTTATCCGGTTCTATTATTCCCATCTATATAGAATATAGGCTGGATCCCGGCCTTCGCCGGGATGACGAGGTCACTTTTTACACTATTTCATAACGATAGTAAAACGCTTATGCGGCCACTTGCTCTTCGGTTGCCGTTTCCTGAACCGGGCCGGAATCTTTTCCTTTAGCCGATTCATCGCGATCGACGAATTCGATGATGGCCATCGGCGCCATGTCGCCATAGCGGAAACCGGCTTTGAGCACGCGGGTGTAACCGCCCTGCCTGGTTTTGTAACGCTCGGCGAGCACGGCAAATAATTTGTCGGTCATCTTCGCGTCCTGCAGCGCGGACATCACCTGGCGGCGCGCATGCAGATCGCCTTTTTTCGCGAGCGTCACCAGCTTCTCAACCACCGGGCGCAGATCTTTCGCCTTGGGCAAGGTGGTGGAAATCTGCTCGTGCTTGATCAGCGCGTGGGCGAGATTCTCGAACATCGCTTTGCGGTGGGCGCTCTTTCTGCCGAGTTTACGGCCTGACATTTGGTGACGCATAAAGTTCGTCCTTTGTTGTTCGTTGTTAGTTATTCGTTAGGTTGCGCGTTTTCCAAACAACGAAAAACGAACAACGAATAACGGTTAGTATGGATCCTCGTACTTGCGAGCGAGTTCTTCAATATTTTCCGGCGGCCATCCTTGCACTTCCATTCCGAAGCGCAGGCCGATTTTCGCCAGCTTTTCCTTGATTTCGTTGAGAGACTTGCGGCCGAAGTTCGGGGTCTTGAGCATTTCGGCTTCGGTCTTCTGCACCAGATCGCCGACATAAACGATATTGTCGTTCTTGAGGCAATTGGTGGCGCGGACCGAAAGTTCGTCGAGATCGTAAACCTTCTTGAGGAGATACGGGCTGAACGGCAGTTCGGGCTTGGCTTCTTCTTTCTTCTCGATCTTCGATTCCTCGAAATTGATGAAGAGCTGGAGCTGGTCCTGCAGAATGCGTGCGGCGAATGCCACGGCGTCTTCGGCGGTGATCGAACCGTCGGTTTCAACGGTCATGGACAATTTATCATAGTCAGTGATCTGACCAACACGCGCATTTTCTACCTTATAAGTGACTTTGATAACCGGTGAGAACAGCGCATCCACGGGAATGAGCCCGATCGGCGCATCAGCGGCGCGGGCGGCGCGAACATAGCCTTTGCCGGATTCAACGGTCATTTCGATGTTGAGCTTGGCGCCTTTATCGAGCGTGCAGATCACATGGTCTTTATTGATGATGTCCACATCGCCTTCGATCTGGCTGGCCTTCACTTCGCCGGGGCCGGTGGCCACGAGGGAAATGCGTTTCTTTTCTGCGCTGGAGGTTTTCAGGCGCAGTTCCTTGATGTTGAGGATGATGTCGGTGACATCTTCACGAACGCCGGGGACCGACGAGAATTCATGCAGCACGCCTTCGATTTTAACCGAAGTAACCGCCGCGCCCTGGAGGCTCGACAGCAAAATGCGGCGCAGCGCCACGCCCAGCGTATGGCCAAAGCCGCGTTCCAGCGGCTCGGCAACGATGGTTGCCTGGCGGGGATTGCTCTTGGACGGTGCGATATCAAGCTTGCTCGGTTTAATCAGATCTTGCCAATTTTTTGCTAACACTTTTTGCTCCGTTATTCGTTGTTCGTTATTCGTTGTTAGTTGTCCGTTATTCATTTTTCGTCGTTTTTTCGAAAAGCTAACAACGAATAACGAACAACGTTTTTTATACTCTGCGTCTTTTCGGCGGGCGGCAGCCATTATGCGGCACGGGCGTCACGTCCTTGATCGAGGTGATCTGGAAGCCGACCGTCTGCAACGCGCGGAGCGCCGATTCGCGGCCTGCGCCGGGGCCTTTGACTTCCACAGCCAGCGTTTTCATACCGTGTTCCTGCGCCTTGCGGCCCGCATCTTCCGCGGTGACCTGCGCGGCATAGGGCGTGCTCTTGCGCGAACCTTTGAAACCATGGTGACCGGCCGACGACCAGGACACGGTGTTGCCTTGCGTATCGGTGATGGTGATGATGGTGTTGTTGAACGAGGCGTTCACATGCGCCACGCCGGTGGAAATATTTTTGCGTTCGCGCTTTTTTACTCTCGCAGCGCCAGCTTCTTTTGTAGCAGTAGCCATTTTTTTTCCTTAACGTTGTTAGTTGTTAGTTGTTCGTTGCTCGAAAAACGAACAACGAAAGACGAACAACATATTTCTATTTCGTTACCATTTTCTTACCAGCGATCGGCTTCGCTTTGCCCTTGCGGGTGCGGGCGTTCGTGTGGGTGCGCTGACCGCGCGTCGGCAGTTTTTTGCGATGACGCAGGCCGCGATAGCAGCCCAGATCCACCAGGCGCTTAATGTTCATGGAGACTTCGCGGCGCAGATCGCCCTCTACCGTGTAATCGCGGTCGATGATTTCGCGGACGCGGATGACTTCCGATTCCGCCATCTGATGCACGCGCTTTTCCGGCGGCAAGCCGGCCTTTTCGCAGATTTCCGCCGCCTTCACATGGCCTATGCCATGGATGTAGGTGAGCGCAATGTCCAAGCGTTTAGCGGAAGGAATATTTACACCAGCGATACGAGCCACAAAAACCTCTGAAAAATCAATTAGTTACAATATTTTGCCTTAAAAGGAGCAGGAATTTTAGTGATATTTACTGCTCCGTCAACCCTTTTTAGCAATTTTTTTATTCGCTCTCAGCACTTCTTCGATCTGATGAGCGACTTCGTCTATATCAGCCATGCCGTCGACCGAGACCAGAACACCTCTGCGCTTGTAATAAGGCAGGCTGGGCGCCGTTTTTTTATGGTAGGCCTGCAGGCGTTGCGCCACAGTTTCGGCCTTATCGTCTTCGCGGCGGATAAACTCTTTGGAGCCGCAGACATCGCATATGCCGGCCATTTTAGGCTGCCGGAATGAATCGTGATAGCCGGCGCCGCATTTCGCGCAGGAAAACCGCCCGGCGATACGCTCGATGAGCTTGGCGTCATCCACCTTAAGCTCGATGACGGCGTCAAGCCGCATGGCTTCGTCCTCGAGCATCCTGTCCAGCGCTTCGGCCTGCGCCAGCGTGCGCGGGAAACCGTCGAGAATGAAACCCCGGCGGGCGTCCGGCAGACGAATGCGCTGCTGGAGGAGATTGATCATGATAATGTCGGAAACCAGATGGCCTTTGGCCATGATATCCTGCACCTGGCGGCCAAGCGGAGAACCGGATGACACGGCCGCGCGCAGCATATCGCCGGTGGCCAGTTTCACCAGCCCGAATTTTGCCTGCAAAAATTCGGATTGCGTGCCCTTGCCCGCTCCGGGCGGGCCAAAAAGAACGAGATTCATTTGATCCTCCCTTTTAGTTTGGCCTTTTTAATCAGACCTTCATATTGATGCGCGAATAAATGCGATTGCACCTGGGTCACAAAATCCATGGTGACATTGACCACGATGAGCAGACCCGTGCCGCCGAGTTGGAACGGCACCGAATATTTCGCCACGAAAATTTCCGGCATCACGCAGACGAAGGCAATATAAACCGCGCCGACTGCCGTTAAACGCGTGAGCACGTAGTCCAGATATTCCGCCGTTTGCTGGCCGGGGCGCACGCCCGCGATGAAGCCGCCGTTTTTCTTGAGGTTATCGGCTGTTTCCGCCGGGTTGAACACGATCGACGTATAGAAAAAGGAGAAGAATAAAATCAGCGCCACATACATGACGATATACAGCGGCTGGCCGTGCGCCAGATAGGTGCTGACGGTCTGCAGAATGCCGCCGCTTTGCGCGTGGAAGCTGGCGATGGTGAGCGGAAATAATAAAATGGAGCTGGCGAAAATCGGCGGAATCACGCCTGCCGTGTTGAGCTTGAGCGGCATATGGGATGATTCGCCGCCATACATTTTATTGCCCTGCTGACGCTTGGGATATTGCACGACGATGCGGCGTTGCGCCCGCTCCATGAATACGATAAACGCGATAAGCGCGAATAACACCACGACGATGGCAAGAATCGCGAGGCCGGAAATTACGCCCGTGCGGCCAAGCTCCAGCGTTCTGCCGATGGCGCCGGGAAGGTTGGCGATGATGCCGGTGAAAATGATGAGCGATATGCCATTGCCGATGCCGCGCGCGGTGATCTGCTCGCCGAGCCACATGAGGAATAAGGTGCCGCCGGTGAGGGTGACGGTGGTGGTAAACAGGAAGAATGCGCCGGGATTGATGACGGCCGAGCCGTGCGCGCCGGTCATGCCTTCTAAGCCCACGGCGATGCCGTAACCCTGGAATGCGGCGAGCAGCACTGTGGCATAGCGCGTATATTGGTTGATTTTGCGGCGGCCCGCTTCGCCTTCTTTTTTAAGGGCGGCGAGGCTTGGAATAGCTACCGTCAAGATGCTGCTGATGATGGAGGCCGAGATATAGGGCATCACGGCGAGGGCGAAAATCGTCATGCGTGAAAGCGCGCCGCCGGACAGCATGTTGAACATGCCCAGCACGCCGCCCTGATTCTTGGCGTAAATTTCAGCCATGATATGCGGATCGACGCCCGGAACGGGAATATAAGTGCCGAGGCGATACACGATCAGCGCCAGAAGCACGAACATCAGCCGTTTCTTGAGCTCGGTGGCTTTGGAAAACACACCGAGATTCATGTTCGCAGCTAAGCGCTCTGCAGCCGAAGTACCCATTATTACCCTGACTTAACTTAAATTATGCAGCAGCAGCCACTTCCGGAAGGACGAGCTTACCGCCTGCTTTTTCTACCGCCGCTTTGGCCGCAACGGATGCAAAATCCACCTTCAGCGTGACTTTGGCCGTGAGCGCGCCCTTGGCAAGCAGCTTCACTTCCTTGCCCGCCTTGCGAACGAGACCTGCTTCTTTCAACGATTCGATGGTCAATTCTTTCTTGGCGTCGAGCTTGCCGTTATCGACGGCTTTTTGCACTTCGCCCAGATTGATGACTTCATATTCATGGCGGAAATGATTGGTGAAACCGCGCTTGGGCAAGCGGCGATGAATGGGGGTCTGACCGCCTTCGAAGCCGTTGATGCGCACGCCGGTGCGGGCCGTCTGGCCTTTGCCGCCGCGGCCGGCCGTTTTGCCTTTACCCGAGCCGATACCACGGCCAACGCGCATGACGCGATGGCGGGAGCCGGGTTTGCCTTTGAGTTCATTAAGTTCCATAAAAAATCCGTTTTTAGTTGTTCGTTTTTAGTTGTTCGTTTTCGCTATTTTTTGTTCTTTCGAACAACTAACAACGAATAACCAACAACGTCTAAGCTTTTTCCACTTTCAACAAATGCCTTACCTTATAAATCATGCCGCGCACGGAAGCGGTGTCTTCGAGCACCTTGCTGCGGTGGCGCTTGCCGAGGCCGAGGCCTTTGAGGGTCGCCAGCTGGTCATGCTTGCGGGCGATGGTGCCGATCATCTGTGTGACTTTCACCTTGCCAGCCGACGCTTCTTTTTTCGCGGCAGGCTTTGCTTCAACCTGTTTTGCAAGCGCTTTTTCAGCGGCCGGTTTGGCGGCCGATTTAGCAGCCTGGGGCTTGGTTTCTTTTTTCGCTTCCGTCATAACTAGTCTTTCTTATCCTGTTTTTCGCTTTCGGCAGTTGCCTGCTGGCCTTCGCGGCGCTCCACGATTTCACCGACTTTTTTGCCGCGTTTTGCAGCGACCGCGCGCGGCGACTTCATGCCGTCGAGCGCATTGAACGTTGCTTTTAACATGTTGTGCGGGTTGCTGGTGCCGACCGATTTGGCCACCACGTCCTGCACGCCGAGCGCTTCAAATACCGCGCGCATCGGGCCGCCGGCGATGATGCCGGTACCCACAGGCGCCGTGCGGATAATCACTTTACCCGCGCCGAAACGGCCGTATAAATCATGATGCACCGTGCGGCCTTCGCGCAGCGGAAAGCGGATCATTTTCTTTTTCGCGTCGTCAAGCGCCTTGCGCATCGCGTCGGATACTTCCTTGGCTTTGCCCGAACCGTAACCCACTTTGCCCTTGCCGTCGCCAACCACGACGAGCGCTGCAAAACCGAAACGGCGGCCGCCCTTCACCACTTTGGCGACGCGGTTGATCGATACCAGCTTGTCGATCAGCTCACTGCCTTCTTCGCGGCCTTTTCTATCGTTGCGTTCTTCACGTGCCATTTTTTTCGTCCTTCGTTGTTCGTTATTCGTTGTTCGATATGCCAGTTATTCGAACAACGAACAACTAATAACGAACAACGCATTTATTTAAATTAAAAACTCAACCCATGCTCCCGCGCCGCATCGGCCAAAGCCTTTACGCGCCCGTGGAACAGATAACCGCTGCGATCGAATACCACTTCTTTTACCTTCGCGTCTTTCGCCTTTTTGGCAATCAGCTCGCCCACGGATTTAGCGGCCTCAACGGTCGAGGTTTTACCCTTTCCCTTGATGTCTTTGTCCAGCGAAGATGCGGAAGCGAGCGTCTGGCCCTTGCTGTCATCGATGAGCTGGGCATAAATATGCTGGCCCGAACGGAATACCGACAGGCGAACGCGGCCACCGGCCTTCTTGCGAATGGCGGTGCGGATACGTTGCTTGCGGCGCGCAGCGAGCGCTTTGGATTTGGTTGCTTGACTCATAAATTCGTCCTTCGTTGTTCGTGATTCGTTGTTCGATATGCCAGTTGTCCGAACAACGAACAACTAACAACCAACAACGCTATTTCTTTTTACCCTCTTTCATACGTACGCGCTCACCGACATAACGCACGCCTTTGCCTTTATACGGCTCAGGTTTACGCAGCTTGCGAATTTCCGCGGCGATCTGGCCCACGAGATTTTTATCAGCGCCGCTGATCGAAATTTCGGTAGGCTTCGCGCATTTGATTTCGATGCCGGTTGGGATGGCGTATTTGATTTCATGGCTGAAGCCCAGCGCCATCGACAGATAATTCTTGTCAGCCGAAGCGCGGAAACCAACGCCCTGGATTTCCATATTGACGGTGAAGCCTTTGGAAACGCCCTCAACCATGTTGTTGATCTGGTTGCGGTACGTGCCCCACATGGTGCGCGCGCGCGTTTCTTTGCTGACGGGCATGACCCATGCCTTGCCATCTTTCACTTCGATCGTGACTTCAGGCGCCACTTTCATTTTCAGTTCGCCCTTGGCGCCTTTAACCGCCACTTCCGACCCGGTTACCGTAACGGTAACGCCGGATGGCAGAGCAACGGGTTGTTTTCCTACGCGTGACATGACCTAAACTCCTAGAATACGGAACATAAAACTTCGCCGCCCACATTGGCCTGGCGGGCTTCGAAATCCGACATCACCCCTTTGGAGGTGGAGAGGATGGCGATGCCCAGGCCGTTGAAGAATTTCGGCAAACGGGAAATTTCGCAATAAACGCGGCGGCCGGGCTTGGAAATGCACTTGATTTCCTTAATGACGCGCTCGCCTTCATGATATTTGAGCTCGATTTCGAACGCCGAATGGTTGGCGTCATCGGTGACTTTTTTATAGTCATTGATGTAGCCTTCGCTTTTCAGCACTTCAAGCACGTTGCCCAGAAGCTTGGACGCATGGCAGCGAACCTGCGCGAGGCGCGCCTGTTGGCCGTTTTTTATGAGCGCCAGCATATCGGCAAGACGATAATTCATCGACATATTCTCTACTCCTACCAGCTAGCCTTGGTGAGCCCAGGCAGACGCCCGAACGAACCAAGCTCACGCAGTTTAATGCGCGACAGTTTAAATTTACGATACGTGCCACGCGCGCGGCCGGTCAGTTCGCAACGGTTGCGATGACGGGTGGCCGAGCTGTTACGCGGCATTTTTGCCAATTCCATCTGCGCCTGCAGACGTTCTTCGAACGGAAGGTCGCGCGTCATGGTGATCTTTTTGAGCGCCGCGCGTTTCGGAGCGAGCTTCTTGATCAGCTTGTCGCGGTTCTTGCCTTTATTGATGGAGCTTTTCTTTGCCATGATTGTGTCCTTATTTAATGAACGGCATGTTGAAACCGGCCAGCAGGGATTTTGCTTCCTTGTCGGTATTGGCGGTGGTCACGATGATGATGTCCATGCCGCGAACCTGATCGATCTTGTCGTAATTGATTTCCGGGAATACGAGCTGCTCTTTGAGGCCCATGGCGTAATTGCCGCGGCCGTCGAAGCTTTTCGGATTCACGCCGCGGAAATCGCGCACGCGGGGAAGCGCCGTGTTGATCAGGCGATCGAGGAATTCATACATATGGCGCTTGCGCAGCGTTACTTTGCAGCCGATCGGCAGGTTTTCACGCAGCTTGAAAGTCGCGATGGCCTTTTTCGCCTTGGCGACCGTCGGTTTCTGGCCGGAGATCAGCGTCATGTCGGAAACGGCAGCCAGGATGGTCTTGCTGTCATTGACGTTTTCGCCGACGCCCATATTGATGACGATTTTCTCAAGCTTGGGAACCTGCATGGGGTTCTTATAATTATATTCCTTCTGTAAGGACGCGCGCACTTCTTTTTCGTACATGGTCTGCAGGCGCGGCGTGTAAGCCCCGTCTTTCTTGACCGAAGTGGTGTCGTCTTTTTTAGCGGCTGCGGTCTTGCTCATACGGCTTCTCCTGAACGGCGACTGATGCGGGTTTTCTTGTCGCCTTCGATTTTATAGCCCACACGGGTGGCTTTGCCCGATTTCGGATCAAGCAGCGCCACGTTGGACACATGTAAGGACGCTTCCTTTTCGATGATGCCGCCGGCGCCCGTGCGCGAAGGTTTGGTGTGGCGCTTTACCATGTTGATGCCGGCCACGATGACGCGCGACTTTTCGGTGACCATCTGAATGATCTTGCCCTTTTTGCCCTTGTCTTTACCGGCGAGGACAATCACTTCGTCGCCTTTTTTTACTTTAAATTTCTGTGCCATTTTTTTCTAAGCGGTCAGTTGTCAGCGGTCAGCGGCCAGTAAATACCACGTTCCTTTATTTCAACTCCTAACCATTTCTCCTTACTCTGTTTCTACATTCTTCTTCACTGATCGCTGACCGCTGGTCGCCGTCAACTACAATACTTCAGGTGCCAGCGACACGATCTTCATGAACTGCTTGCCGCGAAGCTCGCGGGTGACAGGGCCGAAGATACGGGTGCCAATGGGTTCCATTTGCGCGTTGATGAGTACAGCCGCGTTTTTATCGAAGCGGATGGTGCTGCCATCGGCGCGGTGAATATCGCGGCGGGTGCGCACGATCACGGCCTTGTGCACTTCGCCTTTTTTCACCTTGCCGCGCGGAATCGCTTCCTTGATGGACACGACGATCACATCGCCCACGCTCGCGGTTTTGCGCTGCGAACCGCCCAATACCTTAATGCACATCACGCGGCGCGCACCGGAATTGTCGGCTACTTCGAGGTTACTTTGTTGCTGTATCATAATATTTCCAGTGGTCAGTTGTCAGTAGTCAGTGGTCAGAACCGCTTTTCTATCTTCTCAACTTAACACTCTCCTTCTCTTGTTTTTTGTTTACTTCACTGACCACTGGCAACCGGCCACTGGTCACTGTCTTATTCGTACACCACAGCCCATTTTTTGCTCTTGGAGATCGGGCGCGATTCAATGATCGATACCTTATCGCCAACCTTGAACTGGTTCTTTTCATCATGCGCCGCATATTTCTTGGAGCGCTGGATGGTTTTCTTATAAATCGGGTGCGACATGCGGCGGTCTACGCGCACGGTCACCGTTTTTTCGTTCGCATCGCTTACAACGACGCCTGTCAATACGCGTTTTGGCATAGTCTATTCCTTATCTTTCTTAGCTTTTTTAGCCGCTGCCTTTTTCGGGGCAGCAGCCGCTTTTGCTTTCACTTT
>Ga0206847_10041_pt1 | contig 45992 bp, 37 predicted proteins | sample Alteio_BWOrgCont_17_FD_152880 | JGI IMG/M metagenome (GOLD analysis project Ga0206847, IMG submission 152880) | Enriched cells from forest soil in Barre Woods Harvard Forest LTER site, Petersham, Massachusetts, United States -... | ecosystem: Environmental > Terrestrial > Soil > Temperate forest >... | reverse complement strand
ACGGATCGCCGGGCGTTAATTGTTCCGGGGGAGAATGGGACTTCGCCGGCCCGGCACAACCGCCCAAGATCGCGGCGACGGCCGCGCAAAAAAAAGCGACGGCCACCGGACAAAAAAGCGCGACGAGAAGTCCCATCGGCCAACGCGCCGGTTCGGGACCGCGTGAGCGGCGCGGGGCGCGGGAAGGCATGCTTGCAATCGGCATCGTTTTGCAGCGACTATTCAGCAGGCATCGCCGTGCAAATCAATAAGATCGTCATCCATCTCGCGCTCGCGTTGGTTTTGTCGTTTCGGATCGCCGCGGCGCCCGCAACTCCGCCGGATCATTCGAAGGCCGCGCGGGTCGCGCTCGTCATCGGCAACAGCCGCTACGAAACCGCCGTCGGCCCATTGCGCAACACGGTCAATGACGCCCGCGCGATGGCAAAGACGCTGGGCTCCCTTGGTTTCACGGTCATCGAAAAGCACAACGTCACGCGCGACGAATTGCTGGCGGCGCTCCTTCAGTTCCGCGCGAAGCTGCGCGGCGCCGAAGTGGGCATCTTCTACTTTGCCGGACACGGAATCTCCGTCACCGGCTCCAACTATCTTCTTCCCGTGAAGTCCGGTTATTTGCCGGATGCGGCCTCGGACACCGATCTGCGCCTGCTCGCCGAGACGAAGCTCTTCAACGCCGAAGAAGCCGTGGCCGACATGACCGAAGCCGGCGCGATTTGTAACCTTGTCATTCTCGACGCCTGCCGCAGCACACCGGTGGCGCGGAATCCGCAAACTCGCGATGCCGCCCGCGCCGGCGGCCTGGTGGAGATGAGTCCGCCCGCCGGCTCGCTCATCGCCTTTGCCACGGACGCGGGACGCGCGGCCAACGATGGCGCCGGAGTGAACGGCCTCTACACCGAGGAACTCATGAAGCAATTGCGGACGCCTGGACTAACCATCGAGCAAGTCTTCAAGCGCACTCGGGCCGGCGTGATGGAACGCTCCGGCGGCAAACAGATTCCCGCGGAATATTCGAAGCTGGTGGGGGAAGACATCTTTCTGGCCGGTCCGGCGCCGGCCAAGCCTGTCGAAATCGCGAAGGCTCAGGAACCCGCCAAACCGGCCGCAACGGAGAAGGCTGACGAATCTCGGAAAGTCTCCGAAGAGCCTGCCCTCAAGGCACCACCCGCCCCGGTTCCAACGCTTGCTGAAATTAATAAGCTCGCGGCGGCCGGGGATGCCTCCGCGTGCGTCGAAGCGCTCCGTGCTTATGTGCAGAGCCGGGGTCCTGGCGATCGCAATGCCGCCCCGCTGGCAACGCTCCTCGAACGCGTAAAAGAAAGTCTGCGCAATCCTAAGACAGCCGCGGAACATGCTCCGCAAGCGCTCCAGGATTGCGACCTCATCCTCTCCGCGTTCACCGAATGCCTGCCGGATGATTCTCAGCGCGCCATGCTGGGAGCCAAAGCTTACAATCGCCAGGGCGATGCGCTGCTCCTTCTCGGCCATGCGCAGGAAGCGATCGCTTCCTTCAATTCCGCCGCCAGTCTCGACCCTGGCGACGGCTACATCCTCTACAATCGAGGCCGCGCCCTACTCGCTATGGATCGAAAGGATGAAGCCAAGGCCGATTTCACCGCGGCCGCCAGCGCCAGGTTCAAACGGTCTGGTGTTCGGAAGCTGGCGAAGGACGCGCTGGCAGCCATGAAATGACAACGCCTCGAAGGCGAGATCTGTGAACGACTGCCGCGCCGCGTCAATCAACCTGCTTGGCTACGGTAGGCGGGAAAAATTTACGCAGATAGATCAAATAGCCGAGAAGCGGCGCCGTCCAGATCAGCGAGAACCAAATCGCATTCCCTCCTTTGACCATGCTGAACTTTTGCAACTGCGCGAGGCGTTCCCCGGAGTAACCCATCGAGACATAGAGCTCCGAAATGTCGTGCCGCGAATAGGTGACCACCGTTGAAATGGCGAACAATGCCAGGCAGATGATCAGGACCCACCAACCGCGCCGGTCAAGCTTATAGAAAGCCCACGCACAATAAGCCCAGATCACGGCCAGCAGAAGATAGATCGCTGACCCCAGCGGGCCGCTGACAATTGTTCCAAACATCGCGATTACTCCCCGGTAACTCAGCGGCATGAGGAGCATCATCGGAACGCTAAAGGCCAGCCACAGGCTGACATTGAGCACCTGGAGTGGGCATCGGTCGGTCCATCGCACTATGGGGTCGAGGGCTTCACAGGTCGCCTTGACATTCTTGCTCTGGTAAAAGATCACCCAAACGGCTGGGATGACCACCATGATCACGCCCATGAAGACCAGCATGACTACCATGATGGTCGATTGCATCTCCGGGGTGACCTGCGCCTGTCCCGGCCGATTCGCTGATTTCATCGCCTCCATCATTTGGGGCATCACAAATCCCATCACGAACATGGATAGCACGCCGGTGATTAACACGTCCCAGGAGAATATCAGCAGAAGAGCTCTCGCCCAGCGCCGCGCCATAATTGAGCCGACGCCCAGCCAAATCTGGACGACGGCCAGCGCGCCATAGATGAAGGTGGCAGGGAGGATCGCCTGGGCGTCCAGCGGAGCGCCATTCTTTGCCGCCAACGTCTGTCCAAATAACATGAGCGGCACGGACAAGGCGCAAAAGGCGCCCGCCAAGATCGTAAAGATGCCGAAGACCACAAGACCGGTCTTGCGATCACTGTACTGGATAGGGGGGAAAGGTGTTTCCATGGAGAATCTATTTCGGATCTTGATCTGCCACCGCCAGGTGTCAATGCGTGGGGAATGGGGGTGGCGCCCTAAATTGGAATCTCACCATTCTTATCATGTGGTTTGGCAAGCCGCTTTTCTATGGAAGGCGGGAAGGACTTACCAAGAATGCCCGATTGAATTTTTCGAGGAAGCGAAAGGCGGACTCGCGCCAGGGTCGCAAAGAACGCCAAGGAACGGAGATGGGCCCGCTGCTTCTGGGGCGAATTCACGCGGAGCCAGAACTTGGCAGAAGCGCCAAAGCGTGGCACGATGGCGGTGTGTCAGCGCTCACCATTGACTTGCCGGACTCGCTCAATGTTGCACTCATGGAGCGACTGAGGACCTCGGGCGCCGATTCGAAGGAAGAGTATCTTCTCCGCCTCGTCGAATCTGACTGCGCTGCGGGCGAACTGGAGCAGGTGTTGGCGGAGCGAATGCGCGGGCCATTCGCCCTCCTTGAGATGGATTGGAGAGAACGTGTGAGGAGCGCAGCCTCTACGTGATCTACGGCGCGAGGTATTTGCCTCGTCGCTTCGCGCAGGAACGCCGAGCATAGAAGAGCCGCTCCAGAGACGTCCCGCCCGCTTCCATCATTCATGCACTTTCTCCTCACGAACGACGACGGCATTGACGCTCCTGGCCTCGCCACTCTGGAACGGGCCGTACGCTTGCTGCCCGAAGCGACGGTCACCATCTTTGCGCCAACGACCGAGCAATCCCAGTGCGGACATCGCGTGACCACTCGCGAAGAGTTCGGCGTCACGCAACTGGCGGAGCGCCGATACAGCGTGGACGGCACGCCGGCCGACTGCGTGCGGGTCGCATTGTACGCCTTCGCCATCCGCCCCGACTTTGTCATCTCGGGAGTGAACGCCGGCGGCAATATGGGACAGGATCTCCACATCAGCGGCACGGTGGCCGCCGCGCGGGAAGCCGCCTTCCACGGTCTGCCGGCCATGGCGTTGTCACACTATTTAATCCGAGATCTTGCGCTCGACTGGACACGCGCCGGAGAGTGGACTCGCCAGGTCGTTTCCGAACTTCTCCCGCAACCGCTGGGCGACGGCGAATTCTGGAATGTGAACTACCCTCACCTGCCGGCGGATCGATCCGAAACGCCGGACCGCGTTTCGTGCCACCCATGCCGCGCGCCCCTGAACGTCTCCTATGAATCGACGCGCCTTACCCCCTCGGCAACCAGCCATCGTTACACCGCAACCTATTCCGCTCGCCCGATGGAAGAGGACTCGGACGTCGCCGTCTGCTTTGGCGGTCGAATCGCAGTGACCCGGCTGCGCATTTAGCCTAATCCTCGTCGCGCGGAGGCGGCGTATAAATGCGCGTAGAGCCACTGCGCAATTCTGCCATGAAATGCGCGGCTCAGGTCTAACTAATCATGACCTGGCTGCGGCTTCGTGAGTCCGAGCTGCTTTGCGAAAAAGGCATCGACCATCCTCACAGGAAGAAGTCTGGGCAGAGTCCAGTTCTTGAAACGTTGCGGAACGACTGCGTAGCGCGCCTTCGGTTTTGTCGCGGTGAGTGCCACGTGGACGGCTTCGCCCAGACGCTCAGGGGATAATCCATGAGTGCGTGCTTCGGTGACGACGTATTTCTGGAAGTTCTGCACCGCCTCCCAATACTCGGTCTGCTTGAACTCACTCAGATCCTCTTTTTCGCCCTTGTCGTACATCGCCGTGTTCACGGCGCCTGGTTCAATGATCACCACTTCGATGCCAAATAACATCAGTTCTCGCCGCAGCGCGTCCGACATTCCTTCGAGACCGAATTTGGAGGCGCTATAAGCGCCGAGAAGCGGGATGGCAACTTTTGCGCCGCTTGAACTGATGTTCACGACGCGGCCGGCGGGACCCTGCTTCTTCTTATCCGTTCCCAAAAGAGGAGCGAAGGCTTGGATGACGACAAGCGGGGAGATCATGTTGACCTCCAACTGTCGCCTGTATTCGCTGGGCCTCAGATAAAGCAGTGGCCCGCTCACCACAATTCCCGCATTGTTCACCAGGCCAACCAGATTCCTGTCGCCTATCATGGAGCCGACCTTCCGGGCAGCTTCATGGACAGCGTCGGCGTCCGTAATGTCCATGAGGAGAGGCACGAAACCGTTGCCGAATTCTCTTTGCAAGCGATCGGCGTCAGCCTCCTTGCGCACGGAACCGAACACACGGAATCCCTTTGCAACAAGCACCTTCGTGGTTCCCCAGCCGATTCCGGTGGAGACCCCGGTGACCACGACATTTTTGTTGATCGCCACCGCATTGTTCTTAAGATGTTCAGTGTTCATCTTGAACATGTTCACCGTCCACCTTCGCTTGTCAAGGTGCGAAGTATTCTTATGCCTTACCCATCGAAAACAGACCGCCAGACCATCCTTTTAGCCGCGGTGAAGGATCTGGCGCGCGGGGGTATCCGCGACCTGTCGTTGCGGAATCTCGCGGCCTCCGTCGGCGTCGCGCCCAATGCGATCTACCGTTACTTTTCCGATCGCTCAGCGCTGGAAGCTGCGCTGGCAAACGAAGCTGCCCGGCAACTGGAACTGGCGCTGAGGAAGGCAGCCGACGGACGTGAACCGGTTACCACAATCCGCGAGATGTCGTCTGCTTACATCAAGTTCGCAAGGGACAACCGTCACCTCTATGAAGTGATGATGAGCCTCCACGCGCCGGAACACGATGCGACTTCCCGCCAAAGCCTCTGGACGTTCACCGTCGAGCAAGTGCAACGAATTGCGGGGTCGGACCGAGCCGCGCAGGCGTCTGTCGCGCTTTGGGCGTTCCTCCATGGAGCCGTGACATTGGAAGCCGCTCAAGTGTTCGGCGAGAGCAAACCTGCAAGCGGTCTTGAGTTCGGGCTGGACGCGTGGTTAAGGGCTGTCTCTACGCGCGGGAAGCCAATGGAGGCACTCCGAATCAAGCCCACCAGGAAGACGGCCAACAAGAAAAGCGCCGCGCGACAAGCTTAAGACTTCCTCCAACTGGGCAGAACTGCCGATCTCGCCCTCGTCCCGCGGCGCAGGAGCCTACGCGAGAGGCGCCAGCACAGGCTCGTTTGGCGGCACGCTGGAATGGATCGGCTCAGTTTCCGGCGACTCGGGCTTCTCGGCGCGAGTATGGATCATCGCGAATACAATCGGCACGAAGAACAGCGTCGCCACCGTCGCGAAAAGCAGACCGCCAATGACGGCGCGACCCAACGGCGCGTTCTGTTCCGCGCCCTCTCCGATTCCCAGGGACATCGGAAGCATGCCGATGATCATCGCCAGCGCGGTCATGACCACCGGGCGCAAGCGCGTGGCGCCCGCTTCGAGGGCCGCGGCCAGGGCGGATTTCCCTTCATCCACGGCCATCCGCGCGAAAGTAACGATGAGCACGCTATTGGCGGTCGCCACTCCCAAACACATGATGGCGCCCATGAGCGAAGGCACGCTCAGCGTCGTCTGTGAAAGGAACAGCATCCAGATCACACCGGCGAGCGCTCCGGGAAGCGCGGTGATGATAATGAACGGATCACTCCAGCTTTGAAAGTTCACCACCAGGAGCAAATACACGAGCGCGATGGCAAAAAACAGGCCCCAACCCAGGCCGACAAACGAGTTGTGCATCGTTTCCGCCTGGCCGCGCAAAAGAATGAAGCTTCCTCTCGGCAATTCTTTCTCGGCTTCTTTCACGATGGGCTTGATGTCTTTCAGCACTCCGCCCAGATCCCGTCCACTGACTCCGCCAAAGACGTCGATCACGGGTTGCACGTTATAGTGCGAGACTACCGGCTGACCCGAACCGCGGGTCAGTGTGGCCACATTCGAGAATAACTGCTCATCACCGACGGCGTTGGAAGTGCCCGGGCTGATCGGGATGTTATCGAGGGCATCGATGGAATCGATGCGATGTTGCGGCGTGGAAGCGACGACGAGGTAGCTGATGCCGTTCTTCGGATTGAGATAATACGCGGGCTGCAGAACCCCGCTCCCGCTCAGACTGAGGAGCACATTGTTCGCCACCTGCAATTCCGTCAGGCCGATTTCGGCCGCCTTCGTGCGATCCACAAAGTAACGCAGCTTGGGCTGATCCGCGGGTTGCTGCACGCGCACGTCCACCGCGCCGGATACCTGGCGAATCTTGGTGGCGATCTTGTTCGCCACCTCACGATTGGCGGCCATTTCCTTTCCGTAGATCTGCACATCGAATGGCGCGGGAAGACCGAAGTTTAATGTCTGGCTGATGATATCGGCGGGCAGGAAGTAGAAGGTCACCCCCGGAAACTCGCGGTTCAAACGGATGCGAAGCTTCCTAATGTAATCCCTCGTGGAATGATGGTCCTCATTCAGGGTGATGAGGATATCTCCATCTCCCGTGCCGATGAGGCCGGAACTGGTGTAACTCAAGCTGATGCCGCTGTTCGGAATGCCAAGATTATCAATGATCCCTCGAAGTTCATTCTTGGGAATCTCCTCGCGAATGACCTTATCCACCAGGTCCGTCAGCCGCGCGGTTTCCTCAATGCGCGTGCCGGAATGCGCGCGCAAATGCAGCGAGATCTGTCCCGCGTCCACGTCGGGGAAAAAATCCTGGCCGACGTAGGGCAGCAGCAGCCAGCTTCCGCTGAAGAACGCCAGGAAGAGCGCCAGGACGCGGCCCCGGTGAGCCAGACAGAGCTCCAACAGGGCCGCGTAGCTGCGGCGGAAGCGCTCGAAATTCCGTTCAAAGGTATGCTGGATTTTGCCAAAAAAACCGGCCGGCACGGTGTGCTCGTCAAACCCGTGATCGTGCTTCTGGTTCCGAAATAGATACATGACCAGCGTCGGCACCAGCGTGCGGCTGATGATGTAGCTGGCCAGCATCGCGAAGACCACGCTCTCCGCGAGCGGCAGAAACAAGTAGCGCGCGACTCCCGTCAGAAAAAACATCGGCACAAAGACGATGCAAATACAGAGCGTGGAGACAAAGGCGGTGGTCGCGATTTGCTGCGCGCCATCCAGGATCGCCTGCCGCAATTCCTTGCCCATGGCCAGATTGCGGTGAATGTTCTCAATCTCCACCGTGGCGTCGTCCACGAGGATGCCGACCGCCAGCGCCATTCCGCCCAGCGTCATCAGATTGATCGTCTCCCCCAGCACGCTGAGCGTGGCGATGGAACAAAGCACCGAGAGTGGGATCGAGACGGCGATGATCACCGTGCTCCGCCAACTCCCGAGGAACAGCAGAATCATCAACGCGGTTAGCGCCGCGGCAATGATGCCTTCCCGGATGACTCCGTCCACCGCGGCGCGGACGAACCGCGATTGATCGGCCGTGAGGCGGAAATTCAGCTCTTTGGGCGTGCTCTTGATAATGTTGGGCAGCGCTTCCTTCACCCGCCGCACCACATCCAGGGTGGACGCGCTACCGCTCTTGTAGACCGTGACGAGCGAACCGCGCACGCCGTTCTGGCGCACGATGTTTTGCTGGGGCTGATAGCCATCCCGCACGAACGCCACGTCGCGGATGTAGGTCAGCGCGCCGTTGGCATACTTTATCGGCAGGTCGTTCAATTCCTCGACGACAGTCGGGCTGGAGTTCAATTCCACGTCGTATTCCAGCGATCCGATTTTCGCGGTACCCGCGGGGAAGATGAGGTTCTGCGCGTTGATCGCCGTGATGACATCGTTCGGCGTCAGGCCCTTGGACTGCAGGGCGCGCAGGTCGAGGTCGACGTTCACGATGCGGGTCTTGCCTCCGTAGGGCCACGGCAGCGCGGCGCCCTTGATCGTGGTCAAGGCGATGCGAACATCGTTTTGCGCGATATCATAGACCGCCTGCTCGGACAGTTCACTGCTTCCCATGCCGATCTGCAGGATCGGCACATTCGAAGCGTTGTAGCGAATGACGAGCGGCGGCTGCATTCCCGGCGGCATTTGCCGAAGCACCGTTTGCGCAATCGCTGTCACCTGCGCCACTGCCGCATCCACGCTGGCTCTCGGCTGGAAAAACACCTTGATGACGCCCACTCCATTATAGGAAGTGGACTCGACGTGCTCGATATCGTTCACCGTAGTCGTGAGCGCGCGCTCGTGGACATAAATCACGCGCTTTTCCATGTCCTCCGCGTTCAAGCCCGCGTACTGCCAGATCACGCTGACGACCGGAATCTCGATGGCGGGAAAAATGTCCGTCGGCGTCCGCATCATGATCACCGGCATCAAGAGAAAAAGGATCAGCGCGGCGACGATGAACGTGTAAGGCCGATTAAGGGCGAGGCGGACGATCCACATGTGGGGCGAAGATTCTTAAAAAAAGCTGGATACCAGGCGACGGGATTGTGCGGGCGCGCGACCCGGCGTCTCGAGCGAGCAAAGGCACGGTGGATCCCACTCGGTGGACGAACATCGGGGACTATTGGCCATCCGGCTTGAATATGCCCAATATATATTTACTCTTCTCGCGATACGTTTTGGATATACACGATATGGAACTGCGTCATCTCCGGTATTTTATGGCCGTGGCGGAAGAACTCAGCTTCACCCGCGCGGCGCGCCGCCTGCACATGGCCCAACCGCCGCTCAGCATGCAAATCAAGGCGCTGGAGACGGAGCTCGGCGTCCAACTCTTCGAGCGCTCCAGCCGGGCGGTGCGTTTGACTCATGCGGGCAAAACTCTCGTGGATGAAGCTCGATCCGTTCTGCACGCGGCCACGAATGCGGAGCAGCGGGTCAAACAGGCCGAGCAGGGAATCATCGGAACGCTCCGCATCGGGGTCATCGCCCCGGCGGCGAACGCGCGGCTCGCCGAGCAGTTGCGCCAATACCGGCGTACCTACCCGGAGGTCAGCCTTTCTTTTCACGAGCACTCATCCTCCACGCAGATCGAACTCCTGCTCGCCGAACAGATCGACGTGGGCCTCCTTCGTCCTCCAGTCGGTCATCGGGATTTGAAAAGCCGTTTCGTGAGCGAAGCGCCGATGGTCCTCGGAGTGCCGTCGGGGCATCGCCTGGCCAAAGCGGCGCGCATCCGGTGGCAGGATTTCGATGGCGAATCCCTGATCACCCTGCATCCCAATCTGCAGCACGGCTACTACGACAAATTTCTGACGCTTTGCGCCGAGGCCGGGGCGCGCCCCACGGTCGGCCAGTACGCCAACGACGTGCAGACCGTGCTCTGGCTCGTCTCCGCCGGCCTGGGACTTTCGCCCGTCACTCAGCCGCTCGCGGAAATCACCAGGCCCGGCCTCGTCTTTCGGGATCTGCCGCCCGGCGTTCCGATGGTGCAAACCATGATCGTCTGGAAGGCCGCCAATACCTCGCCGCTCGTCCGGCGCTTCCTGGAGGGTTTTTCCGATTCACCTCCAATCGTATTGGCAACTCCGTGAATTTCGGGTTCAAGGTGCGCATGCCGCCCAACCTCGATCCACTCGCCGCCCACGCGGCTTCCTGGTTGTCATGATGGAGGCGCATCGGACCGAGTCGGCCTCTGGCGGTGGAGAGCAACCGATCCCCAAAGCCGAACGCTGGGCCGCGTCCATTTTGCTCCTCATCGCCCTGGGCCTGCGGTGCCTCTATATCCTGCGCTATCGCTACGATAGCGATGAACCGCAGCACCTGCACACGACCTGGGGATGGACGCAAGGGCTGCTGCAATACCGCGATTTTTTCGACAATCACACGCCGCTTTTTCACATGCTTTTTTCGCCGCTGGTCGCGGCGCTTGGGGAGCGAACGGACATTCTCACGTTCATGCGGCTCGCGATGGTCCCGCTCTGGTGCGTCTCGCTCTGGTGCGTGGCGAAAACGGGGACGCGGCTCTATTCGCGGCGCGCGGGGCTGTGGACCGCGGCTTTTCTCAGCCTGCTGACGTGGTGGTTTTTTTGTTCCGTCGAATATCGCACGGACAACCTCTGGACTCCGCTGTGGCTCGGAACATTAACGGTTCTCGTCACGGGAAAACTTTCGAAGCTCCGCGCCTTCTGCGCCGGCTTGCTGCTCGGTCTGTGTTTTTGCGCCTCGATGAAGTCCAGCGCGCTGGCCGCATCCGGCGCGCTGGCCGCGTTGGCTGCGCCGATGCTTTGCGCTCGCCGGTGGGACTGGACGGAGGCCCGGCGCGTCTCCATCGTCGCATTGTTTGTCCTGGGAGGGGCGCTGTTCGCTCCCGCTGCATTATGCGCATTCTTTGCCGTGAACGGCGCATTGCAGTCCCTGTGCTATGGCGCGGTTTTGCATAATCTCGTCGCGGGCGTGGATGCAAAGAATCATCCCTCGTATTTGCGTCTGGCACTGCCGATCATGCTCCCGTTCTTGGGAGTGGCGGCATATTGGATCGGCCGGCACTCTCCTGATCGTTCCATCGCGGTCCGGCGGGTTTTTCTCTTCCTCGCAGCCACGATTTACTACGGCGCGCTCTATAGCGTTTGGACACTCCTGACCCGGCAGGATTTTTTGCCATATTATCCCGTCATTTTGGTGACCGTCACACCCTTGATTCTTCAGGGAGTGGATGCCATGGCGCTGCGGTTTGGCCCGGAGGAGCAGCGGCGCGCCCTGCTTCGCGTCACGGCCCTTTGCGGAATCGCGGCGGTCGAAATCGCCTTTATCCTGTTCGGGCGATCGCCACTCATCGATGGCACGCAGCGCGAACGCGAAATCCTCGCGGAAGTGCTCCGACTGACCCGGCCCGGAGAATACGTCATGGATTTCAAAGGCGAATCCGTATTTCGCCAGCGCGCTTTTTTCTACGTGCTCGAGCCGCTGACCTTTGTCCGCCTGAGGCGCGGCTTGATCGTCGATAACGTCGCCGAGCGATTGGTGAAAACACAGACGTGCGTCGTCCTGAACCAAAAGAGCTGGTACCCGGAGCATGCCGCCGAGTTCATGACCGCGAACTATTTGCCAATCGGCCGGATGCGCGTCGTCGGAAAGATCCTCACGGCGGCCCCCACTTCAGCCGGCACATCCATTCCCTTCGACGTGGCCGTGCCCGCCCGTTACGTCCTGTGGGCGGATGGACAGCCGGTTCACGGCACGCTCGACGGACAACCCTACGATGGGGCGGTCGATTTTTCGGCGGGTTCCCATCACGTTTTCCAGCCAGCCGAAGACCATCGCCGTCTCACGATTTTCTGGGCTCGCGCCATCGAGGCTGGCTACGTTCCCCTGCTGGATCACATGGAGTGGCAATTCTACCGCTGAGACGGCGGTTGGAAAATCGTCATTCTTCCCGAGGCCCAAGGCTGCCTCACAGCCCGGCCTATTCCGCTGCCGTATCCTGCTGCCCCCGGACAAGGACGCGCTTGATCATCCGGACCAGGTTTTCGGTTTGCACGGGCTTGTGCATCGTCAGTCCATCGATGCTCTTCAAGAACCCGTCCACCTTGGGATTATCGGCGTGCCCCGTGATGAAAAGGAATCGGCGGGAGAGATGCGGCTTCGTTTTTTGGACCGCCAGATAAAACATATCCCCGGGCATCTTCGGCATCATCAGGTCGCAAATAATCACGTCGAAATCGAGTGACATCACTTCGTGAAGGGCTTCCACGCCGTTCCCGACCACCGTCACGACAAAGTTGTATGCCTCGAGCAGCTCTTTCAGCGTCTCCGCGAGTTCTTTGTCATCGTCCACTAAAAGGACGCTCTTGATTTCGAGTTCGGTGCTGGCGGCTGGGGCTTCCATATGGATCTGAGCGGGCATCGCGGCGGACAGTACCTCGCAAGGGCGCCGCTGTCATCGAGAAAGTCGGTAAAATCGAGGCAATAAAAAGACCGGCAGTTTAACGCTGCCGGTCTTTCAGAAATATCATGAATCGCGTCCTGTTAGAAAGGCTCGACTTCAACGCCCATCTGCCGCGCAGTGCCGGCGATGATCTTGTAAGCCGCCTCTTCGGAGCGCGCGTTCAGGTCCTTCATCTTGATTTTCACGATGTCCTGGACCTGCTTCTTCGAGAGCTTGGCCACCTTCTGCTTGTTCGGCTCCTTGGAACCGGCAGCAATATTCGCCGACTTCTTGATCAGAATCGAAGCGGGCGGCGATTTGGTGATGAAGGTGAACGACTTGTCCTTATAAACGGTGATGACCACCGGGAGGATGTCCCCCGCTTGCTTCTGTGTCGCGGCGTTGAATTCCTTGCAGAACGCCATGATGTTCACACCCTGCTGACCGAGAGCGGGGCCGACGGGCGGCGCGGGGTTTGCCTGCCCGGCGGGGATCTGAAGTTTGATTTGACCGACGATTTCTTTAGCCATTTTCCGAAGTGATTGATTGTTAAGTGTTTAAAATAGAAAAAATCAGGAGCGTTCGACCTGCCAGTATTCGAGATCGACCGGGGTATTGCGACCGAAGATGGAGACGGAAACCCGAAGTTTGCCACGCTCGGGGTCGATCTCTTCGACCACGCCGCTCTGGTTTTGGAAGGGTCCGTCGGCCACTTTGACGGTCTCGCCGATGGTGAAAGAGATTTTGGGTTTGACCTTCTCTTCACTGCCGCGCAATTGGGCCAGCATGCCGTCCACCTCGGATTGCCGCATGGGAATCGGCCGGTCCTTGGTGCCGGCGAAACCGATGACGCCGGCGGTTTCCCGGATGAAATACCAGGTCTTGTCCACGAGTTGCTGGTTTTCGTCCATCAACCACATGTTTACAATCAGGTAGCCGGGAAAGAACTTGCGGGTCGTCTCCGTCTTCCTGCCGTGCTTGATCTCGGACACGCGCTCGGTGGGGAGAACGACCTCGTAAATGTAGTCGGCCATCTCCTCCGTTTTGATCCGCTTGACCAAATTGTCATGCACCTTGTTCTCCTGGCCGGAGAGCACGTGCACGACGAACCACTGTTTGCGTTTTTGTTCTTCGGTCATGGAGATTCTATTTTGCCGCAGTGCCGTTGATGAACCCGACGACCGATTGCAGGATGAACTCCCACCCCGCGATGTAGCCGCTGAGGAGCAGCATCGCCACGACGACGATGATCGTGGAATCGACCAACTCCTTGTACTTCTTCATGCCCTTCTCCTTCGGATCCCAGGGCCAGGAAGCTTTCAGAAGCTCGACTTTGACTTCGGTATAGAACTGTTTCGGAGAACTCATTACGCGGTGGTCCTTGAATCCGGATCAGGAAAGCAATCGGATGATCGAATGCGGTCTGCGGATGCTTTCTAATCGGCGGTTGTTATTTGCATCGTTGAAAAACACGGCAGGAGGGACTTGAACCCCCAACAAGCGGTTTTGGAGACCGCTGCTCTACCAATTGAGCTACTGCCGTTTTTCAACTTTTTGGATCTTTGCCCTTTCGTCCGGACCTCAAGGCCGCGGTTTCGATGTTCGGGCAAGGAAATCCAGGACGGAAGTTACGGAAGGACGATGTCGGAAATACGACCCGCGCCCACCGTCTTTCCGCCTTCGCGGATGGCGAAACGCATGGTCTTTTCCATGGCGACCGGCGTGATCAGTTCGACTTCGATGGCGACGTTATCACCGGGCATGACCATTTCAACACCTTCCGGAAGCTTGACCGAGCCAGTCACGTCCGTGGTGCGGAAATAGAACTGCGGGCGATAGTTCGTGAAGAACGGCGTGTGACGGCCGCCCTCTTCCTTCGAGAGCACATAGATCTCAGCCTTGAACTTCTTGTGGGGCTTGATCGAGCCGGGCTTGGCGATGACCATGCCGCGCTCCACGTCGTCTTTCTTCGTGCCGCGGAGCAGCAGGCCGACGTTGTCACCGGCGCGCGCTTCGTCGAGAAGTTTGCGGAACATTTCGATGTCCGTGACGGTGGTCTTGGCGGTCGGACGGATGCCGACGAGCTCGACTTCTTCCATCTTCTTGAGGACGCCACGTTCGACACGGCCGGTCGCGACGGTGCCGCGGCCTTCAATGTTGAACACGTCTTCCACGGGCATCAGGAAAGGCTGATCGACCGGGCGCTCAGGCACGGGGATGTATTCGTCCACCGCGTCCATGAGTTCCATGATGCACTTCGAATCGGCATGATTCGGGTCGCCGGCGGCCAGGGCCTTGACGGCGCTGCCCTTGACGATCGGAATCTTGTCGCCGGGGAATTCATACTGGGTGAGCAGATCGCGGACTTCCATTTCGACGAGGTCGAGGAGTTCCGGGTCGTCCACCATGTCCACCTTGTTCAGGAAGACGACGATGGCGGGCACGCCGACCTGACGGGCGAGCAGGATGTGCTCCCGGGTCTGGGGCATGGGGCCGTCTGCGGCGCTGACGACGAGAATCGCTCCGTCCATCTGCGCGGCGCCCGTGATCATGTTCTTGATGTAATCCGCGTGTCCGGGACAATCGACGTGCGCGTAGTGGCGCTTGTCGGTCTGATATTCGACGTGCGCGGTATTGATCGTGATGCCGCGCTCCTTCTCTTCGGGAGCCGCGTCGATGTCGGCGTACTTCTTAGCCTCGGCGTAGCCTTTTTTCGAAAGGACGGTCGTGATCGCAGCGGTGAGCGTGGTCTTGCCATGATCGACGTGGCCGATCGTGCCGATGTTCACATGCGGTTTATTGCGTTCAAATTGGGCCTTGGCCATAAGGTCTGGTTGGTTGGTTTTTTTGCTACTGTAGTGGGTTGAAAAATCTTCCAGAATGGAGCCTGAGACCGGGATTGAACCGGTGACCTCGTCCTTACCAAGGACGTGCTCTACCAACTGAGCTACTCAGGCGCTGCATCCAGCGAAATTAAACACGGGGATAAAATCACCGCGCCTTCGGCTCCAAGGGCGAAAAAGCCCGTATCGCAGCGGAGGGTTTCCCCCACGAACGATTCAGGCGATTTCGCTTCTCTTTGCCGAAAAGCGAGCTGGCAAACTAGCAAGAGGGCGCAACGTGTCAAAAGAAATTCAGCGACAAAGAAAATCGGCGCGGGTTCGGCGTCTGTCGCAACATGCATCGGAACTCGGGCAGGCTGCGGTTGGAGATTTGTCACCGCTTGACTACGGGGCGACCGTCCTTACTGTTTTGGGGCTTTGCCCAAATCCTGCCGTCTCACTCCGTTTGCCCTTCATGCATAGCTCGTTCGTTCGTTTTTTTGCATCCACGATTGCCCTCGTGGCGGCTATTGCGCTGGTCTTTCATTCGTCCCCAATCGCCAGAGCCCAGGAGGTGCTCGATGGCATTGCCGCGGTGGTGAATGGGGACGTGATCACCTATTCGCAAATGCGTGATTTGGTCGGCGAAAAGGAAAAGGTCATCCGAAACCAGTTGAAGGGCGAGGATCTGGTCAACAAAATCAAAGAAGTCCGCCTCGCCGCCATCAACGACCTCATCGATCGGCAGCTCATCCTTCAGGAATTCAAAACCAAAGGATACCAGATCCCGGATTATTTCGTCGATCAGCGCGTCACCACGATTATTCGCGAGGAGTTTGGCGGTGATCGGCAGGCCTTTCTGCGCACCCTTCAGGCGCAGGGATACACGCTGGATCGCTTCAAGCAGCTCGAAAAAGACAAGATCATCGTCCAGGAAATGCGGCGCAGCGCCATCAAGGGCGCCATCAATATCAACGAGAACCAGATCGAAGACTACTACAAGGAGCACGCCGAGCAGTACTCCACGCCCGAGCAGATCAAGCTGCGCATGCTCGTCATCCGCGGTTCGGGCGAAAACGCCGGACCCCGCAAGATGATCGAAGAGATCCGCGAAAAAATCGTCAGCGGCGCCGAATTTGGCGATCTCGCCAAGATGTATTCCCAGGGCAGCGAACAGGAATCGGGCGGCGATTGGGGTTGGGTCGATCGCAAGAAGATGAACGAAGACCTCACGAAGGTAGCGTTCGGCTTGAAACCCGGCCAGGTCAGCAAAGTGATCGAAATCGGCGGCAGCTACTACCTGCTCTTCGTCGAGGCGAAAAAAGCGGCCACCTTCAAACCGCTCAAGGAACTCCACGACGAGATCGAGAAGACGCTCATGCAGACGGAACGCCAGCGCCTTCAGGAGACTTGGATCAAGAAGCTGCGCAAGCCGGCCTACATCAAGATCTACTGATTTTTCTGTTTTTTTATCATTTTCGGGATTAACTCCCCGTCCGCCGTTAAAAAACGTCCACCATCCATGCGCCACCACTTCACCCGTCTATCCTCATATTCGCTTGCTCCGGTCGCCGTCCTGGCCCTCATCCTTGGCTCTTCTTTGCCCTCCAGGGCACAGCAGGTCCTCGATGGCATGGCCGCCGTGGTCAATTCGGACATCATCACCTACAGTCAGATGCGCGGCCTGGTCAGCGAGAAGGAAAGAATGCTCCAGAGCCAACTGAAGGGCGACGAGCTGACCAATAAAATCAAGGAAGTCCGCCTCGCCGCCATCAACGACCTCATCGATCGGCAGCTCATCCTTCAGGAATTCAAAACCAAGGGATACCAGATCCCGGATTATTTCGTGGATCAGCGCGTCTCTACGATCATTCGCGAGGAATTCGGCGGCGATCGGCAAGCCTTCCTCCGCACCCTCCAAGCGCAGGAATATACGCTGGATCGGTTCAAGCAGCTCGAAAAGGACAAGATCATCGTCCAGGAAATGCGGCGCAGCGCCATCAAGGGAGCCATCAATATTAACGAGAACCAAATCGAGGATTACTACAAGGAGCACGCCGAGCAGTATTCCACTCCCGAACAGATCAAACTGCGCATGCTCGTGATCCGCGGTTCGGGCGACAACGCCGGGCCTCGCAGGATGATCGAAGAGATCCGCGAGAAAATCGTCGGCGGCGCCGAATTCGGCGATCTCGCTAAGATGTATTCCCAAGGCAGCGAACAGGAATCCGGCGGCGATTGGGGTTGGGTGGATCGCAAGAAGATGAACGAAGACCTCACCAAGGTGGCGTTCAACTTGAAGCCCGGCCAGGTCAGCAAAGTGATCGAAATCAGCGGCAGCTACTACCTGCTTTTCGTCGAGGCGAAGAAAGTGGCCACATTCAAGCCGCTCAAGGAACTTCACGACGAGATCGAGAAGACACTCATGCAGACGGAACGCCAGCGCCTTCAGGAAGCCTGGATCAAGAAGCTGCGCAAGCCCGCCTTCATCAAAATCTACTAAGCCTCGGAACCGAAGGGGTATGGATCACGCAGCCGCCGATTCCTCCTTTCGGCGAATGGCTGATCTGTTTCGGGCGTATTGCCATTTCATTCCCGCGTGAACGCATTACGCCGTTCCGGAGTCATCGGCATCACTCTCGGAGATCCGGCAGGGATCGGGCCTGAGATTATCGCCGCCGCGCTCGCCTCGGGCCGCTTGGCGCCGGAATTCGAGTACCGCGTCATTGGCGAAACAGGGGCGGCGCAGGCCGGCATTCCAGGCCCCGCCACCGCGCTGGCCGCTCGTGAGGCCCTGGAAGAAAGCGCGCGCCTGGCCATGGCGGGCGAAATCGACGCCGTGGTCACCGGGCCGATTCATAAAGCGCGCATGCAAGCCATCGGCTTCGAGTTTCCGGGTCAAACCGAGTTCTTCGCGGCCCGCGCCGGCGTGAAGAATTTCGCCATGCTCCTCACCGGAGGCGCGCTCACCGTCGCCCTCGTGACCGCCCACATTCCGCTGCGCCACGTGGCTGAAGTGTTGAGCCGCTCGGAAATCGTGCGCGTAGGTCTTCTTCTCGAGGAATTTCTTCGCCAACGGCTGGGCCGCATTCCCCGCATCGGGGTGGCGGGCCTGAACCCTCACGCCGGTGAGTCCGGCGCGCTCGGGGACGAAGAAATCCGGATCATCGATCCCGCCGTGCGCGATCTGAACGGCGCCGTTTCAACGGGCAGCGAATCCTGTTTCATCGGCCCGCTTTCGCCCGACACGGTATTTCATCGAGCCGCCCGCGGCGAATTCGACGGTGTGCTCTGCATGTACCATGACCAGGGCCTGATTCCGCTCAAACTTCACGCCTTCGATGAAGGCGTGAACGTCACCCTTGGTCTGCCATTCCCTCGAACCAGCCCGGATCACGGCACCGCCTTCGAAATCACCGGCCGCGGCCTCGCCCGGCCCGACAGCATGATCGCCGCCATCCGCCTGGCAGCCACGCTGGTCCAGACTAAATGACGAAAACAGAATGATCCCGCAGTCGCGGGAACGACGGAAGTCCCGCTCGCCAAATCGTCATTCGTCATTCTCCGCGTTTACCGGGGACTTGAGTATTGTGCGTTCAATCCCGCGCGCACTAGCTTCGCCGCGTGAATCGCGAATCTCCGACGCCCGCCCCTCATCCCCTGGCCGTCAGCTTCCAAAAATACTGGAAGCTCTTCGATATCGGGATCCAGAATACCTTTGTCTATCGATGGAATTTTCTCCTGCGCACTGTGTTCGGAATCGTGCCGTTGGTCGGCACGGTCTTCCTCTGGAAAGCGATCTTTCATTCGAAACAGGCGCCGATCAGCGGCTACACATATCCGACCATGATCTTCTATTTCATGGTCACCGTGTTCCTGGATAACCTCATCACGCCCACCGAGGACGAATGGCAAATCGCGGCGGAAATTCGCGACGGTAAAATCAGCGCCTTTCTCATCAAACCGCTGAATTACCTCGGGTACCGCATCAGTCTCTACCTGAGCTATCGCGTGCTCTACATCAGCGTGGTTTTCATCCCGATCCTGATCCTCGCGTGGATACTTCGGGAAAATCTGCAGTTTCCGCAGCACGGCATCACGTGGGTGGCGTTTGCCGCCTCCACCGCGATGGCCGCGGCGCTCCAGTTTCTCATCGCCTACTCGCTCGCCATGATCGCTTTCTGGATTCTCGAGATCTCGACCATCGTGTTCATCCTCTACTCTTTCGAATTCTTCCTCAGCGGCCATGTTTTCCCCCTGGATGTCATGCCGCACTGGCTGGTGGGATTCATCCATTGGTCGCCTTTCACCTACGAGCTGTTTTTTCCAGCGCAGGTCTGTATGGAGCGCGTCACTGGGGCGGCCCTCGCGGGGGGGCTCATCATCCAGGCGGGCTGGGTCGCGCTGGCTTTTGGAATCGCCACGCTGCTCTATTCCCGCGGAGTCCGAAAATATCAGGCCGTCGGCGGATAGTCTGCGAACTCGAATCGAGTGCTTCAAGTTTCTCCTTTCCCGCGCTATGTCTGGAAACGATGGCATTTCTCGACTTTCATTTCTTTTCCGATGCGCTCGGGCTGACCTGCTCTGCCTGGATCATCATTCCCCAGCCGTCCACGCGGCAAATCGGGATGGATGGCGGGGTTTTGCGGGAAAAATATCCCACGCTCTACCTCCTTCACGGTCTATCGGACGACCACACGATCTGGATGCGGCGCACCTCCATTGAGCGCTACGCGGCGGAAAAAAACATCGCGGTCGTCATGCCCGCCGTGGGCCGCAGCTTCTATCAGGACATGGCCAGCGGCCAAAAATACTGGACGTTTGTGAGCGAAGAATTACCCGCGCTTTGCGAGCGACTCCTCCCGCTTTCGACCGCGCGGGAGGATCGTTTCGCAGCGGGCCTTTCGATGGGGGGCTACGGCGCGCTCCGGCTGGGGCTCGCCCTGCCGGAACGATTCGCCGCGGTGGCCAGCCTCTCCGGCGCGCTCGACATGCCGAGGCGCGCGCGCGATGCCGGGAAGCCGGGCTCACGAGTCAGCCTGGACGAATGGATCGGAATCCTCGGCCCAAAATTGCAGATCGACGGCACGAACGCCGATCTGCAATTCCTCGCCCGCAAGCTGGCCTCCTCCCCCGCCCCGAAGCCGGGAATCTACCTGGCGTGCGGAACGGAAGACGAATTGCTCGAAGACACGCGCGCGTTTCGCAAGCATCTGGACACGTTGCGCCTGCCCGCCACTTATGTGGAAAGCCCCGGCGCCCATGAATGGGGTTACTGGGATGCGCAAATCCAGCGCGTGCTCGACTGGCTGCCCCTTTCCAAAGTCACACGCTGATCCGCCGGCCCTACTCGCGGAAAAAAGTAATCCCGTTCGACGCCGTCGAATTCGCCGGTGCGCATGCAACAGTTCTTGAAACCGGCGGGCGGAGCCGCACGGGCACGGATCGTTGCGACCGAGTTTCTCGATCAATTCCTTGTCGCCGTGAACAACGCGGACTCCGCGTTTCACCTGCGTCTCGGATGGGAACCCTCTACGGCGCTTGCTGGAGCGCTCGAAAAAAGGGGACGTTGTCTGATTGGTAATTTGCCATACGACCTCCTTGGTTGAAGTTTCGGACCGTTGCAGAAATGCCCGGGGGCGGCAAATCAATTCCCCTCATTTACACTCCAACGTTTTGCCTTACTCTGGATTCACCCTACGATGAAACTACGCATCCTCCTCAGTTCCGTTATCGCCCTGGCGAGCCTTACGCTCTTCGCCGAGGCCGAACCCCTCGCCGTCGGCGCGCCCGCGCCGGACATCAGCTCCATCGATCAGGATGGCAAACCCGTCAATTTCAAGGACGTCTACGCCAAGGGGCCGACGCTCGTCTATTTTTATCCCAAAGCCGACACACCGGGCTGCACCAAGGAAGGCTGCAGCATCCGCGATTCCTGGGACGATCTGAAGAAGGCGGGCATCCAGGTCCTCGGCGTCAGTGAAGATCCGGCCTCCGCCCAGAAGGCATTCGCCGCGAAATACAATTTTCCTCATACCCTGATCGCCGATGCCGATGGCAAGGTCGCCGCAGCCTTCCAGGTGGACATGAAAGGAAAGGTGGCGATGCGCCAATCGTTCCTAGTCAAGGACGGAAAAATCGCCTGGAACATGCTAAAAGCCAGCACCGATACCCAAGCCAAAGACGTGCTCAAAGCTTACGGCGACTTGGGCAAGAAATAACGTAGCACGCTCTCCGAACCCGACTTCCCCAAGGTTGCCCCTACTAACCGGGCAACCTTGGGTTTTCTTTTGCCCAGCTTCCGCGCCACGGCCGTCCACCCTGTCCACCCTGTCCACCCCGTCCACCCCGTCCACCCCGTCCACCCCGTCCACCCTATCACTCAGGCAATCCCGCGAGCTGCCATTAAAACTCCAAACGCTTCCTCCGGCGTCCCCCCAAATACAAAAATCCCCTCTTCATGGCCCGCCATCGCGAGGATTCGCCGCTCGCGCACATCCGACTCCCGGAATAGGCGGCCCATCTCCGCGGCCATTTCCGGCGTGCCGTACTCCACGTCTTTCCGGGTCGTCGGGACACGGTCCAAAAGACGCTTCCACAGCTCCATCTCGTGCACGTGCAGCACAGCGCGAGCCGTGGCGTCCTGCTCATAAATCGCCGCGTGCGTCATCGATTCCGACGACGCCTGAATCGGCCCTGCGCATTGGACCCGGTTTTGCAGAAAATCCCACGCCACCACCTTGGTGTAATGCGCCTCCGTCAGATCCTCCAGCCCCCCCGTCATCGTTCCGCTAATGTAGAATTCATTCGTCGCGCCGACGCGAATGCTGACGTTGCCGAATCCGATTCCATTCGGATACCGCCCGATGAAACCCATCTCACGGAGCCGGCTCCGAACGCGGTTCAATTCCTCGAATCCCGGAAATTCTTCCGGCGGCAGGATTCGATGCTCGCATCGAAATTTAACATAGCCGGTCTCGCTCATTTCGCCCGCTCGGGGAAAAGCGCGAGCACGCCCTTTTCACTGGCCTTGCAGATCCCCCGTTCCGTGATCAGCCCCGTCACCAGGCGCCTGGGTGTGACATCGAAGGCATAATTTGCCGCCGGGCTGTTCTCGGGTGTGATCAATACTTCGGCGCGCCGTCCTTCCAAAAGGCCATCCGCATATTTCACTTCTTCGGACCCGCGCTCCTCGATGGGGATTTCTTTCAAGCCGTCCCGCATCTCCCAATCGAACGAGGAGGATGGCAGCGCCACGTAAAACGGCACGCGATTATCCTTCGCGGCAAGCGCTTTCAGGTAGGTGCCGACCTTGTTGGCGACATCTCCCGTGAACGTCGTGCGGTCAGTTCCCACGATGACCAAGTCCACCATGCCATGCTGCATCAGATGTCCACCGGCATTGTCCGCGATCACCGAGTGCGGCACGCCGTGCTGGCCGAGTTCCCAGGCGGTCAATTTTGACCCCTGATTGCGCGGCCGGGTTTCGTCCACCCAAACATGCACCGGAATCCCGGCATCATGCGCGGCGTAGATCGGGGCCGTCGCCGATCCGAAATCCACGAACGCCAGCCAACCCGCGTTGCAATGTGTAAGGATATGGATGGTCGAGCCCTTCTTGCGATGCAGCCGCCGGATCAATTTCACTCCGTGCTCTCCGATGCGCCGGCAGTACTCCGCGTCCTCATCTGCGATCTCCTGCGCAGTCTGGCGGGCGCGAGCGATCCGCGCCTCCGGAGTCGTCTCCGCCAAAATCGCCCGCATCTGCCGGTCCACAGCCCACGCCAAATTCACCGCGGTCGGACGCGTGGCCTTGAGTATCTCGGCGGCTTGCGCCAGCGACGCCTCGAATTCACCTGCGCTCGGGGCGCGCGAGGCTTCCAGCGTGGCCAGACACATCCCGTATCCTGCCGCCGCCCCGATCAGACCGGCGCCGCGGACGTGCATCTCTTTGATCGCGGCAGCCATCTGCGCGACGCTTCCGACGTCCTCGATCACAAACTCGTGCGGCAACCGCCGCTGATCGATCAACTGCACAACGCGGGGATCGGATTCCCGAAACCAAATCGTGCGATAATGCTGGCCGCGGACGTTCAATCGAAGATTGTTTAAACTCTGCGATTGGCCCCCATTTTCCTGTAGGCGTAATCCGTCACGAATTTCGTCGCCCACTTGGTCAGCGCGGGACGAGCGAGATCAAACACCAGCTTCAAGATCCCCAGGAGCAATCCGGCCTTTTCCGCTTTCTCGACCGTGCTCTCTTTGCCCTTGTGGACGACCACGACCTGTTTCTTCCGGAACGCAATTCGAGTCATCATTAGACCCAGAAAAGAAGCGCCGCCGATCCAGGCCAGGGGCTGCCGAGCAAAGGCGCGCTTCGCCCTCGTCGGAACATCCAGGTCCCTGCGCAAGGCCCGGAGGTTTACCGTGACCCGGCCGCGGGCGGCGTCCAGATCGGCCATTAATTCTGTTTTGCGGTCGTCTTCAGCCATTCCTGATCTTTCTTCAATTCATTCAGCGATGCGGTGAACATCGGCTCAAACAGTTTTACCTTGGCGATCCAACCGAGGATTCCGGCTCCCAGCAAATGCAGGAACGCCGCTCCTAAAAGCACCCAGATCCAGGCATGCGGCGAGTTCAGAAGAGCGGCCACCAGAAAAACCAGCGCGATCACCAGAAACAGATACCCGAACACGAGGACAATGAGCGCCCCGATCGCCAGGCCCAGGATGATCGCGTAATGCACACTCGCCTCACGGGCCTCGATTCCCGCCAACTCCAGACGCGCCCGTAGGTACGCAAGATTGGCGGCAAGCAATCCGGCGAGGTGCGCGAACAACCCGTATTCTCCCGTCCTATGGACGCCTTCACTTTTCGGCTCAGCCATCGCGCCGGATCAGCGGCGGAACATCAATCCCAGGAAGAATCCGGCGACCACCGCCGTGAGCACAGCCCTGGCGGGGTTCTCGCGGATGTAGGCTTCGCCCTCTTCCTGAAATGTCCGCACGCGCTCGCGAGTTTCACCGTAGGTCTGCTCGGCGCGGCCGCGGAATTCTTTGGCTTTGGCTCCAGCCGTGTCGCGAAATTCCCGGGCCTTCGCTTCCGCGGTTCCGCGAAGTTCCCTGGCCTTGGCTTCCGCCGCGGCGCGAAGATCCTCCGCCGCCGATTTGATATGCTCCCTGGATTGATCGACTGCGTCCTTAATGTGAGCTTTCGTGGCGTCCACAGCATCCTTCGCATGCGCCTTCGCGCTTTCGAAATTGGAGGCTGCTGATGATGGGTTCGGTTCGTCGGACATATTGAGTTTTTTCGTTGCGGGTTTTTGGGCGCCTGGCGACAGCTGTGTGGTTTTCCGCACAGCGCCGGCTGTAAATGGTTTCGCTCGCCGATGCCCGAATGCGCTTGCGGGCCGCAGCTCTATTGTTCGCGAAAAATAATACGGGCCTTGCTCAAATCATAGGGGGAAAGCTCCACCTCCACTTTATCACCGGGCACGATGCGGATGAAGTGTTTGCGCATTTTGCCCGAAATATGCGCAAGCACGACGGCGCCATTGGGAAGCGCCACTCGGAACATCGTTCCGGGAAGCACGTCCTGCACGACGCCCTCCGTCTTGATCGCTTCTTCTTTCGACATGCGCAAAGAATGATAAAGCGCCCCCCAAAAGCAACTCCCGAGTCGCAGTTCCCCGGCGAAAACCGCCGCCGCCGGCCCTCACTCCCCGATAATCTTCACCAGCGCCCGCTTCCTGCGCTTTCCATCGAACTCCCCGTAAAAAATCTGCTCCCACGGCCCGAGGTCCAGTCGGCCGTTGGTCACAGCCGCCACCACTTCCCTTCCCATGATCGTTCGCTTCAGATGCGCGTCCGCGTTATCCTCGCCGGTCCGATTATGGTCGTACTGGCTATGCGGCTTTTCCGGCGCGAGCCCCTCCAGCCACTTTTCGAAGTCCTGGTGAAGGCCATGTTCGTCGTCATTTACAAAGACACTGGCGGTAATATGCATGGCATTACACAGCAGCAGCCCTTCCCGAATTCCGCTTTCCTTCAAGCAGGCCTCGACGTTTGGCGTGATGTTCGTGAAGCTCCGGCGTGCCGGAAGATCGAACCAAAGTTCTTTGCGATAGGATTTCATGGATGGTGATCGGGAAGCGTTTTACCAGAGCGGCCGGCCATCTCGCGGTCCCCAGATCGTTTTCAAGCCGAGCGCGTAATTGGCGCCCGTGCCGCTCTGCAGGCCCCAGCGGACACACTCGGCAAGGCGCTCCCAGCCGTGGGATGTCAGCCGCAGCGTTTCTTTGGTTTTCAAGTTGCGCGTTTCGTAGGCCACGATCTCCTCGGCGGCCTTGTTACTTTCGATTTCATCGCAGCCCGTCAGGAGGTCCACGTATCGGCCCATCACCGGCGTGATATCCACGTAGAAATCCGGCTCGAAACGGATCGTCTGGTTCGCCGCCGCACAATACGAAAAGACGCGCGGGCATTTCCTCGCGTCGAGATTGGCGGTGAGCCCGTGCGGAAAGAGCACCGCATCGACGCCGGCGGCGCCGCTCGCGACGTGGTCGGGCCAGTGATCCTCGGTATTTTGCACGAAGGCGATGTCAGGTTGCACTTCGTTCGCGATCGCGGAAAGCTTGCGCTTCAATTCGAGGTTCGCCTCGAGGTTGTGATATGGGTAGTCAAGGAAACGCAGTTCGAAGCCGAATCTCTTCGCCAGCGTTAGTTGATCGGACTTGCACTGTGCCTCGCGCCCGATTGTCGGCCGCCACGAGGAGTAATCCGAAACCGCCACCACGACAACCACGCGATGGCCTGCTTGCGTAGCGGCGATCAAGATGCCGCCGACGCCGCCTTCCGCGTCGTCCATGTGCGCGCCGATGGCCAGGACGGTAAGTCTCTTTTTCGCCGCCCGGTCGGCAGCGAAAACGTGGGCGGCGCAAATCAGCGCCATGGCGAGGGCAAGAATGATTTTCATGGATAATCGTGGGGGGTGGGGTCCGAAGCGACGATCAGAACACTTTTTGAAGCCCCGGTGAAGGCCATGTTCGTCGTCGTTCAGGAAGACACTGGCGATTGCATGCGTTGCCCTTTTGTCAGGTCACTCGCCAAAACGAATCGCGAGTTGGGGGCTGAGTTGCCTGATGAGACAACACGCGACGCGGCGGAATCTAAGAGGGCACGCTGACCCGGCCTTTTTGCTCACCGGGCGGCGCCATCGTGCAGGTCGCGGACCCGGCCTTCGGCCTTGGCCTCGATCCGGCCGGAGCCGGCGGCGTGGGCGTAGAGGGCCATGGAAAGCGGCGTATCGGTGGTGCGATAGTCGAGCTGCTTGAAGCGTCCGCCGAGGAGGATGGTTTGCCGTTCCATAACCTGGCCTTCGAACGCGACGGAGTAGGTGCGTGCCGGATCGAGATCGGTGGAGATGAGGCGCTCGGCGGGCGGCTTGCCCGAGTCGAAGATGTAGTGAAGTCCGGAGACTTGGATGACGCGGCCGGAGCCGGGGCGATCCACCGCCAGGTGCGGGTAGGATTCCAAAGCGGCCAGGTTGGCGCGGAGGATGTCTTCGAGATTGCGTCCGGTGAGCTGGACCGTGACCAATGACTGGTCGAAAGGACGCGTGCATTGGATCACGTCCACGATGTCGACCGTGCCCTGTGGGATCGGCAGTCCGCGATAATAGACCGCACTATAGAGGGCGATGTCCGCGCCGGTAGCCGCGCGCATCGCATCGGTGATCCAATTGGCGAGGCGCTTTTCGGTCCCGAGCATGTCGAGCGACTCCGGGGCCTCGGCGACGGGATGGGCGCGCCATTCGGCCAAGGGATGCGATACTTGCGGGCGCGAAGTGGCGAACCATTTTCCGGCCTCGGAGCGGAGGGCCAACTCGTTTTTTTCGGGGATCAGGCCGCGCCAGCATTCGGCGCCATCGATCGTGACACCGATCGGTTGCTGGCGATCGAAAACAATGGGGTCCGGCGCGAAGGCAAACGCGGCCACGTTGCGCAAGGCGAAGCGCGCGGTGTCGTCCGCAACGGCTTCCGCTTCGACGCAGGCGATGCGGCCCGGCGTAGCCAGCCGTTCCACCGTGGTCCAGAAGCCGCGCCCTTGGAGCGGAGTGTCCACGTCGAAGGTGTAAGCTTTGGGATGGAGATCGCGCTGCTGCTTGAGCTGCCAGGCGAAGACGCGGTAGAAATCCTGCACCGGTCCTTTGTGGCCCTGGCCGGGCAACAGCTCGAAGATGGGTTTCGCGCCGAACTTCAGCATCCGATCGATCCCCGGCATGACGCCGCGCAGGTAAGCCTCATTATCTTCCGCGCCGCCGATCCAGAGCGTCGGCACAGAGCGGGCGTTGCGCGCGAGCCACGGGAAGCTGTAGGCGGCCGCTAGAGACGCGGCGGCGGCGAAGACATCTGGGTGGTGCAGCGCCAGGTAGGCCGAGCCGGTGCCGCCCATGGAATGGCCGGTGAGATAAATCCGCGACTCATCCACCCGATAACGCCGGCGCACTTCCTCGAGCACCGCGAGCACGTCGTATTCGCCCACGCCGCGATATTCCGAGACGAGGGCGCCACGGGGACTGACCAACAGCACTCCGGCCTTCTCCGCGGCCCGCTTGGGAGCGCCGTTGTCGTATTCGTCGAAGAGAGTGTTTTCGTTGCCGCCGGTGCCATGCATGGCGATGATGAGCGGGAGCGCGTGCTGACCGTCATAGGCAGAGGGGACGAACAAGCGATAGGGCTGCTCGCCGCCTTCGGCGACGGAGGGATAGGTGAGATGCAGGTCCTGCGCTTCGCCGGCGACAAGGTGAGCGGAGGTGCAGAGGGCGAGGAGGAAGCGGAGTTTCATGAGAGGCATCCGGTTGACCGTCCCACCCGGAGGTTAATTAGGGGGCGGGGCAGTCGTCCCGTTTTGTCGCATTTTTCGAAGTCCTGGTGAAGGCCGCTTTCGTCGTCATTCACGAAGACACTGGCGATGCATGGCATTCCACAGCAAATTCCTCTTTCTTCCAAGCAGGCCTCGACGTTCAGAGTGGTGTTCATGAAGCTCCGGAGCATCGAGCCACAAATCTTTCCGAAACGATTTCATGGCCCGGCGTTACGATGTCTCGAGGAAAAAGCGGAGCGGAATATTCGGGCTGCTTGATGGATCGCAGGTTATGAAGTCCGGCCGCGCAGCATGATTTCCATCCGCTACGAACGCGGTCTCGAGATTCCCGAACACGGCCTTTGGCTCGATCCTTCGGACGGGAAGCCGTTTGCCTTCGTCTCCCATGCCCACAGCGATCACATCGCCAGCCACGGAGAAGTCATCGCCACGTCCGCCACCGCGCGGCTGATGCGCGCCCGCCTGGCATCGGCCGGGCAGGAGCATCTGCTCGAATTCGGCCAGCGGGCGCGCTTTCGGGATATCGAGATCACGTTGCTTTCCGCCGGCCATATCCTCGGCTCGGCGCAGGCGCTCGTGGAAAGCGCCCATGGCTCCCTCCTCTACACCGGCGATTTCAAACTGCGGCCCGGTCTTTCCGCGGAGCCTGCGCAATGGCGTCACGCGGAGACGTTAGTCATGGAGACGACCTATGGCCTCCCAAAATACCAGTTGCCGCCCACGGCCGAGGTGGTCGCGCAAATGGTGGCCTTCTGCCAGGACGCGCTGGAAGACGGCGCGGTCCCCGTGCTGCTGGGCTATTCATTGGGCAAATCGCAGGAGATTCTCTGCGCCTTGCTGGACGCGGGCCTGACTCCCATGCTCCACGGCGCGGTGTTTCAAATGACCGAGCTCTACCGCGAATTGAAGCCGGACTTTCCGACTGGATACGTCCGCTATCACGCTTCGGAAGTCACCGGCAAAGTCCTCCTGTGTCCGCCGAGCGCCAACCGCACTTTGATGATCCGGCGAATCAAAAACCGGCGCACGGCGGTGCTCACGGGCTGGGCGCTGGATCAAGGCGCCGCCTATCGCTACCAATGCGACGCCGCTTTTCCGCTCAGCGATCACGCGGACTACACGGATCTCGTGCGCTACGTGGAACTCGTCGCGCCGCAGCGGGTCCTCACGCTGCATGGTTTTGCCGCTGCCTTTGCCGCCGATCTTCGCCAGCGTGGGATCGAGGCCTGGGCGCTCAGCCAGGAAAACCAACTCGAATTCGATCTCCTCGCGTCCAGAGTCGCGCCGCCCACGCCGCGGCGAGGAAGCGCGTCCCCGGCTGATGCCTCGCTCTCCGGATTCGCTGCCTTCGCCGCCGTGGGGGAGCAGATCGCGGCCACGACCAGCCGATTAAAAAAGACCGCCCTCCTGGCCGCCTACCTCCGCGAACTCGAGAGCGGAGATCTGCCCGTGGCCGCGCGCTATCTCACCGGGCGCGTTTTCGCGCAAAACGATCCCCGCACCTTGCAAACCGGCTGGGCCGTGATCCGCCGCGCCCTGCAAGGCGCCACCGGCATGACCGAACAGGAGCTTCGGGCGCTCTCGCGCCACCATGCAGACGCCGGGAAAACAGCCCACGATGCGCTCATCGACCGGACTTCGCCGGCGCCTTTCTCCATCGCGGACTCCGCGCTGTTTTTCGATGAACTCCAGCGGGCCAAAGGGCCAGTCGCGAAAACCGAATGGATGACCCGGCGATTGTCCACCCTGACGGCGCGGGAAGGCAGCTATGTCGTGCGGATTCTCACCGGCGATCTCCGGATCGGCCTCAAGGAGGGAATCGTCGCGGAAGCCATCGCGTCCGCCTTTGAGGTTCCCATCGACGATGTCCGCGGCGCGCTCATGCTGCTCGGAGATATGGGGGAGACCGCGCTTCTCGCTTCCCAAAATAATCTCCGCGCGGCCACTCTGCGCCTATTCCATCCCGTCCAATGCATGCTCGCCAGCCCCGAACCTACGGCAGCCGAAGCATGGGCGCGCCTGACCGCGGGAGGGCACGGCATGGGCGTATGGGTCGAGGACAAATTTGACGGCATCCGCGCCCAACTTCACGTGGGCAAAGGCCGGGCCGAGATCTACACGCGGGATCTGCGTTGCGTCACCGGGCAGTTCGCCGAACTGATTCGCGCGGCCCCTGCGCTGCACCACACGATGATTTTGGACGGCGAAATCGTCGCGCAAGGCCAGGACCGAAAGCTCACCTTTTTCGATCTGCAAAAGCGCCTCGGGCGCGCCACGGAGGATGATCTTTTTCTCGAGGTCAACGATGTGCCCGTGGTGTTCAAGGCGTTCGATTTGCTGTCGCTCGATGGCGCGTCGCAATTAGGCATCCCCCTCGACCGCCGCCGCGCCCTGCTGGAATCGCTGCCCCTGCACGCGCCCTGGGAAATCATCCCGAAACGGCAGGTCAATACCATCGAAGAGCTGGAAGCCGCTTTCGCCGCCGCGCGTGATCGTGGCAATGAAGGCCTGATCATCAAGGACAGCCAAAGCCTCTACACGCCTGGCCGGCGCGGAATCGCGTGGCTGAAGCTCAAGCGCGCCGCCGTCACGCTGGACGTGGTCGTCGTCGGGGCCGAGGGCGGCCATGGCAAACGGAGCCACGTCCTGAGTGACTACACCTTCGCCGTCCGCGACGAAGCGACCGGCGCCCTTCTCACCATCGGAAAGGCCTATTCCGGCCTGACGGACCAGGAGATCGAAGAACTTACAGCGCATTTCACCGGCTCCACGGTCGCTCAGCGCGGACGATATCGCGAAGTGCGTCCGGAAATCGTTTTGGAAATCGCCTTCGATTCCGTCCAAGCCAGCTCGCGTCATTCGAGCGGACTGGCCCTGCGCTTTCCGCGCATCAAAGCCTGGCGCAGAGACAAAACGCCCGCCCAGATCGATACCCTTCGCTATGCGCGCAGTTTGGCCAATCCGGTCGCCAAGCCACATGCCGCCAAGGCCCGTATCGCGGAGTGATGAGAAGCCAGCGCCGGAGTAGCCAATCTTCTTGCCGCCGCCCGCGCATTTTAAGAATGCTTTCGCGGTGCTCACTTCGAACCCTCTCTCCACTTCGGACGTTCTTGTCGTTGGCGCGGGCCCGGTCGGGCTCACTATGGCGTGCGAACTCGCAAGGCACGGCGTAAGGCCCCGGATCATCGATCGTCTGAAGCAGCCCTCACCCTACTGCCGCGCCATAGGCGTCACCACGCGAACCTTGGAAGTCTGGGAGGACATGGGCATCGCCCGGGAAATGATCGACGCGGGCATCTGGATCGAAGGCTCCCGCACTTTCGTTGTTGGACAAATCGTGGATACGAGATTCGATCTCTCCGATCTTCCCTTCGCTAATCTGGGATTGCCGCAGAACGATACGGAACGCGTGCTGACACGCCATCTTGCCAGCCTCGGCGTGGAAATCGAACGTGGCGTTACGCTGGAGAGCCTGACGCAAACGGACGGTGAGGTAGAGACCGTTCTGGCGCGGGGCCCAGACGAAAAAGAGGAGGCGCGGTTCCGGTATGTCATCGGCTGCGATGGAGCGCACAGCGCCGTTCGCCGGGCTTTGGGCATTTCCTTCGAGGGCAGCCCTATTCCCGCCGAATTCATGTTAGGAGACGTGCATATCGACTGGACGACACCTCGCGGCATGGTGATGAGAATCTTCCGGCCCGGGCCGAATGGGATGCCGGATTTCCTCGTGGCCGTTCCGCTGCCGGAAATCGGCCGCTACCGCGTCTCCATCCTCTCACCACCCGAACTCGCCGCGCCCGCGGAAGGAACCGGTCATGGAATCCAATCGGAGCGGCCGGCGCCGGGGATAGCGCCTCTCCAAGCAGCCGTTGACCGGTTACTCCCCGAAAAGGCCGTCCTGAGCGACCTGCGCTGGTCGTCGATCTTTCGGATCAGCATGCGACTCGCGTCGAAATACCGGCAGGGGAATGTCTTCATCGCCGGAGATGCCGCGCATATCCACCCGCCCACCGGCGGCCAGGGAATGAACACCGGCATTCAGGACGCCTATAACCTCGGCTGGAAGCTGGCCTTGGTCTTAAATGGGGTTGGTCGGGAGACAATCCTGGATAGTTACGAGGCCGAGCGCCATCCCGTCGGCAAGGATGTCGTTGACCGCACGAGTCGGGCGATCCCAAAGAATAGCAGAGAAGACGAGGATCGACTTACCGATACGCAAGTTCTCATTTCCTACCGTGGAAGCCCCTGGATCGAGAACTCCCCGAATGGAGCGCAACCTGTCGGACCGGCAGCTGGAGACCGGGCGCCCGATTGTCAGGGGCTGCGGCGAACCGGAGTAGGATTCCCCTTCCGATTGTTCGACGTCCTTCGCGGCGCCGAGCATGTGCTGGTCGTGTATTGCACAGACTCCGACCCAGATCCCGAGTTAGCCGACCTTGCCGCGTTTGGCACGGAATTGCAGTTGGCTGATGCCCTGCGCTTCGCGGCGATCGTCAAGTCCGCAGCGAAAGCGACGAAATTACCGCCGGTCCCATTCTACGAGGACGCCGGCAGCGACTTCGAGAAAACCTACGGCTCAGGACAGACGGCGATGCTGGTTCGTCCGGATGGCTACCTTTCGTGGAGAGGAGATTCATGGCGAGAATCCGAACTTCGTCGTCAACTCGAAAGGATTTTTCGCCTTTGAAATGCCGGACCCCGCTGACGAAGGCTTTAATTGAGGTGCAACTCAGCCTCCTTTAGGACAGCACCTTGTCTTACGCGGTCAACCGTAATCTCCGAAACAAAGGAAATCGCAAACTGCTTGTATTCAACGCCGTCTCTGCGATTCAAATTATTTTGGACACCAGTGCCCTGCACGAGATAAACACGACCATGAAGCGAGGTAAGTTGTACCATGACCCCAGAACAGAAACAGTGGTTTGACGCGCTGACGAAGGACCGTGCCGAAAACGCCAACACGCTTGAAAAGCCGTCCATGCGCGGTGTCCAGCGAAGCGTGGTGGACAAGTACTCCGACCAAGCGCACTTCATTTACGAACTGCTCCAGAACGCCGATGACGCCAAAGCGACCTCCGCCCGATTCATACTGAGACAGGATGGCTTGGTTTTCACACATAACGGAAGCACACGCTTCTCGATTTCCAATCCTACAACAGAAGAGGCTGACTCCGAAAATGGAGCCCTGGGGCACGTCAATGCCATCACATCCATTGCCAATTCCAATAAGACTGGAGCCTCTATCGGCAAATTCGGAGTGGGGTTCAAGGCCGTCTTCCAATACACGAAAACCCCGCACATCTACGACCCAGATTTCCGCTTCCAGATTGAACGCTTTATCGTCCCGCGCGAATTGGACACCGATTTCTCTGACCGAAAGGCTGATGAGACTGTCTTCTGGTTCCCGTTCGACCATGACCAGAAGCAACCAGACGATTGCCGTTCTGAAATCATCGAAAAGCTGAAGGCACTGGTTTTCCCGACGCTATTTCTCTCGAAATTGGAAACCATTTCATGGCAGATGGCCAATGAAACGGGCAAATACTCAAAGACAGTCAAGCGGACGTTGAACCCCCCAGGTCTCATCGCTCGGTTGATTTCGCTGGTGTCCGAGATTGACGAAGAAAAGAGCAAACAAGACCTGTGGCTTTTTTCACCCGCCACAGGCAATAGCCATTCGTATTGCGTAGGCTACGCCCTGGCCAAAGGGAAACTCAAGCCAATATCCCAGCCCGCATTCTGCTTCTTCCCGACTAAGGAAACAACCAACCTGAATTTCATTCTTCACGCCCCTTTCCTGCTCACAGACAGTCGTGAGGGAATCAAGGCCGGAGAGAATCACAACAAGGAAATGATTCAGCAGTTGGCGGAACTCGCCGCCGACAGCCTACCGGTTCTGCGGAATGAAAAGCTGATAGACGACGGTATTCTTGACATTATCCCTTACGACGAAGGGAGATTCAGCGAACTTGCGGACAGGCGACGCATTTCTTTCGAGCCGTTTTATACAGCCATCAAAAACAAACTTCGAGCCGACACTTTGCTGCCGACAACGGACGGCGAATGCTCCTCGAAGAGCTGTTCCTATTGGGCATCTGATACGGAACTGGTCGGACTGTTTGGCGACCAGCAACTCGCGCAACTAACCGGCACAAAGGAAGCGCATTGGGTCTTTCAAGGTTTGGGTAAGAAGGAAGTTCTCAACGCAAAGAAGAACGCACTGGCAGACTACATTGACGGTGGTGATGCAAGGCTGTGGAATTTCCGGGAACCCAACCTGATTATTTCAAGCCTCGACCCCGAGGCCATTCTTAAGAAAATCACCGGCAACTTCATCGGTGCACAAACACAGAAATGGCTTCACGCCTTTTACGCCTATCTCGCAGAGCGTACCTCCTACCAGAAATTCGTGAGAGACAAACCCATCTTTCTCGACCAAGATGGCAATGCGGTTCCGGCGTTCGACGGCGACGACCAGCTCATTCTGTTCTTGCCGGACGAGGACATCGCGGGCTACACGACGGTCAAAAAGGCGCTGCTGTCAAATAAGGACACCCGCGAGTTCATCGAGAAATTTGGGGTCAAGAAGCCGAGCCTCCGCGACGAGATTTACAACAAGATCCTTCCCAAATACGACACAGACGACGTAATTGACACCGCGTCACACTTCGCGAAGTTCTTTCGTTACTTCAAGGAGTGCAAGCATGGGGAGATCGATCGATTTATCCGTCTGATTTCAGACAAAGAGTTTCTGCAATGCAAGGTCGTCAACGATGAGACAATTTATCACGGTAAGGCATCTGATATTTATCTGCCAACTGCTGACTTGAAGGCATGGTTCGAGACCAAGCCGGATACCCGATTTCTGTCTCTAGACAAATATCGCGAGATGGTAGACCAAGAAGACCATGACACGCTCACCGAGTTTTTTGACAAATTAGGCCTCAGGAGAACTCCAAAAATGCTTTCTCGTGAGATCTCGTCCGCAGACCTCGGTGATCAGCAATTGTCGCGGAGCGGGAGCTGCCACAGGTATGCAGACAAATATCTAGACGGATGCAAGCAGATCATTGCAAACATCAACACTAATCGCTCCGTCTTGCTATGGAATGTTCTTACCAACTCCGATCAGCTTCACAGCTTGAGAGGTTCCCATACTTGGTTCTACTACACCTCTCGAAGCGAGCAGTTCAGATCGAGGGAAGAGAAGAGGCTTCTTACGGCTGAGTGGATCCTCAACAAGGATGGCGAATTAGTCTCTGCCGATGGCTTGACGGTCCAATCGCTTTCAGATCAATACGACATAACCAGCGCCGCAGCCATGTCGCTTATCAAATTCTTGGACATCCCCGACGAGTTGGTGGAGACCGCGCATTTGAGCGATGAAGAAATGCGTAAAATCAAATTGGCAGAGGATATCGAGCAGTCAGGGCTATCCGAGGAAGAAGTCCGCGCCGCAATCGAAGATGCCAAGCGCAAGAAGGCAGCCCAATCGCCAGCAGACAAGGGCAAAAGCAACGAACGCCCAATGCCACCAACTGACTGCCCTGTCTTTGATGACATTCGCAAACGCATAGCCTCAAAGAAAGGCGAACTGGACGATAGAGAGACAGGCCAAGGGGCTTCTCCGAAACTGCCAAACGGAAATGAGAGCGCACAAACGGAGACAGACGGCGATTCAGACGACTACACCCCGCGCCCAGTGGATTACAGCAGAAAAATTGACCGCGCCAAAGATCGCTACGCCAGCGAGATCGACCGCCTGGAACGCGAGCAGGCGTTGTTGAATAGGGCCGACTCATTGCCGAAATACAGCTATGGCTGGTTCCTCGCCTTATTGGAATTAGAGTGCATAGCTAGCGTTGAGAAAAACGCCGACGGCAAGACCCTTTCCATCCGGTTCGGCAGGATAGAGCGGGACGGCAAATCGGCGCGAACGGTCATCCTGAAAGAACCGAGTCGCTTCATCCCTCAGTCCATTGAGGAGTTCTCGGGGGTCCGCATTGACCTGGAATTCGCAAACGGGAGACCGGGCAAACTGCACGTCGAGTCATTTGCGGCCAGAGAATTCTCGCTGGAAGGCAAGTTGGCCTCTGCGGATGATTTGGACGGCATTCAATTGAGCGCGGTTGTCGAAGCTCGGATTGAGGTTCAAAACCCGTCATTCCTGCTTGAATCCCTGCTTGAACGGTTCAGGTCGTTTGGGTTCGACGAGGAATACGACATGAAAGCGAATTTGCCCGAGAACATCGAGTTTGTTTTTGGGCCGCCCGGAACCGGCAAGACGACACATTTGGCCGAAAAAGTGCTAATCCCGCTGATGTGTGGGGCTGAAGAGAAGCGAGTTTTGGTGCTTGCTCCGACAAACAAGGCTGCGGATGTGCTGAGCACTCGAATCATCGAGAAAATGGGCGCAGATTCCAGCTATACAAACTGGCTAGTTCGCTTCGGAACTTCATCGGACGAGCGCATTGAGCAAGCTGGCGTCTGGCGCGACCGCTCTTTCAACATCGATGGTTTGGCTCGTTCTGTAATTGTCACGACCATCGCCCGCTTCGCCTACGACGGGTTTTCAATGGATAAGGGAAAATTGTACGAGATGGATTGCGATTTCATCGTCGTCGATGAAGCTTCGATGATTCCGCTCGTGAATATCATCTATCCGCTTTACCAGCAGAAGCCCGAAAAATTCATCATTGCGGGCGATCCGTTCCAGATAGAGCCGATTGTTGCGGTTGAACAGTGGAAATGCGAAAATATCTACACCCTGACGGGACTCACCAAGCCGGGTTCGTTTAGGAATCCGGTGACAGAACCACACCCGTTTGGAGTCACCAACCTTAAAACACAGTTCCGTAGTATCCCCGACATTGGCGAGGTGTTCAGTCGCTTCACCTACGACGGGATGCTGGCGCATTACCGAGGGGCCACGACTCAGCGAGCAATGCGCGTGAACGGCGTTGAAGTAAAGCCTCTCAATCTCATCAAGTTCCCTGTTAGCAAGTACGAGAGCATTTACCGGCCCAAGAAGTTGGCGAGCGGCACACCTTATCAGACCTATTCGGCGTTATTCGCGTTTGAGTTCCTCGGCTACTTGGCAAAGCAGGTAGCTGAAAATCACGCAGGGGAACCGCTATTCAAAATCGGCGTCATCGCACCGTATCGAGCACAGGCGAACATCATTGATAAGCTGGTGGACTCGTGGGATAAGAAACCACAGAATGTGTCCGTGCAAGTCGGAACAATCCACGGGTTCCAAGGGGACGAGTGTGACGCTATCATCGCCGTGTTCAATCCGCCGCCAAAAATTTCCGCAGATCCTCGGATGTTTTTAAACAAGCAGAACATCCTCAATGTCGCCATTAGCCGGGCGCGAGATTATCTGTTCATCATCACGCCGGACGCCGGGACCGAAAACATCAAGAGCCTTCGTAAACTCTCCCGAATCGAACACCTAGTAAAAGAGCGAGCAGGAGCGTTCTCTGAGGCGGCCTCGAGCGAGATTGAAGAAATCATTCTCGGTAGCGGAACATATCTGGAGGAAAATACCTTCTCGACAGGGCATCATATGGTGAATGTCTATAAAAAGGCCGAAAGGCACTACGAAGTCCGCAGCGACGATTCCGCCGTAGATGTGCAGATTTGGCGCGGAGCGGATGGAATTCAGTGAGGAATTGCACATGGGAAGTGCTCTGCGCTTCGCCGCGATCGTCAATCCAGACGTGAAAACACTCAAGTTGCCGAGGGTTCCATTCTACGCGAACGCCGGAGCCGACCTCGAAAAGCCCGCGGCTCGGGGCAGACCGCAATGCTGATTCGTCCGGAGGGCTACCTCTCGTGGGGAGGGAATTCGTGGCGAGACGCCGCTTTTCGTCGTCGACTCGAAATGATTTTTCGCCCTCCCGGCGAATTGACCAGCGAGATTTCCTAATTGGCCAGAAGAGGGAAACTGCGGATAACGCGGATGGGCGCGGATAAAAAACTTCTGTGATTCGCACTGCTAATCTGCAAATTGTTGTTCTTTCGCGAGGATTTTCATGCGGCGATTTTGAGGAGTTCTTCAATGGTGGCTTTGCGAGCGACTTGGAGGGCGGTGATGATCTGACGGCCTCGGTCGGTGAGGTGGTAGCGATGAGTGTGGCTAACTTTTTTGATGATGCCGTGAGCGCGAAGCAACGCCAGCAAGCGGGTGATACGGGCGGCCTGTTGGCGCTTGGAAGCGGGATCGGTTTCCTTGCCGTAGAGCGCGAGCCGCAGATCGCGATTGCGAAAGCCGTTGATGGTCCATTGGCCGCTGTGGATGGCTTCGAGAAGGGCGGCGTCTTTGTCAGCCCAGGGATTGAGGGCGCGGTGCCGACGGCCGTTGCCTGACACTGGACGGAAAATGGTATCGGCGGCTTCGCCGACGCTGCAACCGCCGGGGACCACGGCCAGCGCGCGCAGATACGCTCATTGGCAGCTTGGCTGACTTCCGCCCTGCGATGCATGTCGGCGACACCTTTGCGCATGCGCATCCAGCGGCCCTGATTTTGCGGCGCGTCGGCCGGGGCGGCAGGCTCCGGCTCCCGGTAGACACGAAAGACTTCCGTTTGGCTGATCGTGGTTTCCGTCCGCAACACGGTGGCCTGTTTGTCATAGATCTTCACCGAGTTGCCTGCCGCCGTGTGCTTGACGCGCAAGCCCTCAGGGCGCGCTTTGAGACTGCTCTTGATCTCGTACTGACATGTTCCTCTGACTTTTTCCGATTGGCCAAGGAAACGCAGCACATCGCGGCTGCCAAAGTTAATAATGGCATGGCGGATCAAGCGCGGGTAAAGCCGTTCCAATTCGCGGCGCGAAGCAAAGAGCACATCGGAGGAGAACTCGCTCTCTTGCGCGCTCCAATAGTATTGCTGCGCAATGGGACGGCAGATTTCCTCCCAAAGGGGGTGGCATTGACCCAGCAGCCGGTTGAGCGCGGCGGCCCAGTCGGTTTGCAATTGGCTGGAGGCGAGGCGTTGCGCGCCCTCGGGATCCTCGATCCAGGTAAAGCAGTTCTCCTGCTGGCGATAGGCGATGCCAGCTTGGTCCATCAGCCGCGCCAGCCACAGGTGCCCATTGACGCAAACGCTCACGCCGAAAGGAAACCAGGTCTGCAGCCGCAGATGCATCAAGCCAAACTGCGGATCGGCAAAATAGAAGTAGTGATGAAGGCACTTTCCGGGAGCGAACTCCAGGAACAAGATTTTGCGGCGCGGATCGCGGCTGACGAAGAAGGTGCGGCACGGCTCCACGCAACTCCAAAGTCCAATGAGACCTTCTTCGATTGCGTCCTTCTCGGCGGCCTGCCGGGCCAAGCCATCTTTGCGCACCAGAGAACCGTGCAGGTAATGCGCCGGGCGGCCCGCAGCCTCTGCGATCTGTTCGCTCTGCTGGCGCACGCGGGCCGTCAGTTCGCTGACGTATTGGCGAAAATCCTTTAAGAGCACGTTGGCGCGCTGCAGGTAACCCATCATGCCATGGACGCTTTGCAGCGTGCGCAACGTGCCCAGGAAACGAATGCGATCCCAGCAATGCAAAACCCCCGTGATCAAATCGGCATGTTGTGCGACAAAGGGAGAGGAAACGCTGTTTGGTGAAATTGGATTTTTGTTCATACTAATTCCTTCGCACCAGCAGCGTTTCCCTGCCACCACTCCGCGTAGGAGCGCCCGCGACGACCACAGCGAAGCTGCCTATGTTCCCCCGAGAGGAGGGGTTCGGGGAACCGTGGTCCCCTGATCCTATCCGCTCGCGCAGCGCCAATCCTCAAACCAATCGTCTCACCATATCACGGCAACGCCGGAAGGACCCCTTTTGGTTGCGGCTCCGCCGCGCTAGGTTTATTCGCGTCAATTCGCGGTTGAAAATTCCTTCACTAAGCGCCATTCGTCAGAAGGGGTTCCTCTTCCGCTCCGCCGTATTCCGCCCAGAGCGCCTGGAATTCCGGGCTTCGCCGCAGCAATTCCTCCACGCTATTCACCGAGATTACCCTCCCTTCTTCGAAAAAGCAGATGCGGTCAAACATGCGAAGAAGGTGCAACCGATGGACCGAAGCAATGATGGTCTTGCCCGGAAACCCGGCGAAGATCCGTTTGTAGACCTTCATCTCCGTCGTGGAATCAAGGCTGCTCGTCGGTTCATCGAGAAGGATGACATCCTTCTGATCGCAAGCGAGCAGGCCGCGGGCCAGAGCCAGGCGCTGCATTTGCCCGCCGCTCAGGTTGACCCCTTTCTCGTTGATCGAAGATTCCAACCCTTTCGGCAAAGTCCCCACGACTTCACGGAAACAAGACATTTCCAGAAATCGGTCCACCGTGGCGCTGTCATACTCGGCCCCAAGAGTGATGTTGTTGCCCACCGTGGTGGCAAATATCTCGGGTTGCTGCGGCACGAGAGCGATCGCGCGGACAATTCCCGCGAAACCGTCCGCGACGCGCGCGCCATCCACGGTTAGCGCGAGGCGCTGCGGCGTGTGAAGGTCGCGCATGATCTTGAGCAGGGTAGTCTTTCCGCTGCCGCTTTTCCCCACAAACGCGATCTTTTCTCCCCTCGCGATTTCAAGACTGACGCCGGCCAGGGTTGGTCTCGCATCCGGCGCTAACGAATAGGAAAAAGTCAGGGCTTCAATCGCCAGATTCTTCCAATCGGACGGCAGGATATGATCGGCAAAACTTTCCACCCTGAAGTCTTGGGTGAGTTCCTCGGCGTTCATGACTCTCGCCCGGCGCTGAAGAATCTCTCCATAAAGACCGGCAAATTTGAAGAAGAAGGTTCCGAGCTTATCCAGGTAATTGATCAGAAGATAAACACTCCCGGCGAGAACGCCGCGGGGATCGTGAATGTGCTTCATGAAATAAAGGGCCAGCACAATCACCGTCGTCCCGCTCGCGCACATATTCGTCAGGAACCACTTTACCTCGTTGTCCACGTTATTCTTGTGGAACAGCCTGATCGGGCTGTCGATCTTGTGGCCGATCGCGGTGAAGACGAGTTGCTCAACCCTGAGAATAATGATGGTCGAGATGTTGCTGATCGCATCGAACACGCTTTCGGATACCGCGTTCTCCGCGCGATTGAGCTCCTTGTATTGGGCGACCAAAATGCGATCGAAGCGCAAGGTCACCGAAATCGCGAGCACCACCATGCCAAACATGGCGTAACCCGACGAGCCGCTGAAGTAGACGAGCATCGCAAAACTGCCGATAAATTGCACCAACGCGTAGATGACCTCGAACGATTGTGAGGAAAATTCAAATAAGGCGCGGGTTCCTTTCTCCACTTTATCGACGATGTCTCCCGAGTGATGGGAGGTGTGCCACTCCATCGGCAGGGTCATGACTCCTCTGAGCAGATACTTGCGGTAATTCGCCCTTACATGAAAAGCGTTCGTGTTTTCGAGCACTCGCGCCGGACCATGGATGGCCCAGAACACCAACTGGATGGCCACCGGAAGGAGCAGGAGAATTAGGACATGGTGAAGATTCGCCGCCGTAATCCCCTCCTTCTGAACGATATCGATGATCATTGCCCAGACCCAGGGGAAACCGATCAGGCTGGTCGAGCCGGCGACGATGAACAGCAGGAAGTAGAGGACCACGATGTGGCGGCGGCCCGCGGAATAGCGCCACATTTGAACGAAAAGGTAAACGAGCGGATTGGACATCAGCGTTGCGATTTTTTCGCGCCGAATCTCACGTCAAAATCCAGGAACGCAAACGTGAAACGCGCGAGCTCAGGAACTTTCCTCCCTCAAGAACGAAGGGCCCGGCTGGACAGGACCGGTGGGTTCGCGCATTGACCAGGCTCCGATTTTAATCTTTGCGTGACGTTTATGCTTGACGTTGCCATCCATTTTGGCATGGGCCGCATGCATGAAGCAAAATCCTGCCCCATCATCAGCCGAAGAGCTCCTCGCTCAGAAATCGGAGTTTCTCACGTCGCCCAATAGGCATCGCGAAGCCAAACCGGAAACCCCGCCAAAATGAAAAAACCAAGAACCAAGAACCAAGAACATTAAAAAATCATGAAACACGGCAACGGAAAAATCGCCAACCTCCCCGAACACATCCGGAACGAACTCAACTGGCGCATCAACGACGGCGACGAAGGCAAAGAACTCGTCGATTGGCTCAATGCTAAACCCGAGGTCGTCGAGGTCGTCACCGAGCTCTTCGACGGCAAACCGATTTCAGAACAAAATCTCTCGCTCTGGCGTACCCACGGATATCTCCGCTGGCACGCCTATCACGTCATCATGCGCGAGACCTGCGAGCTCGCGCAAAACTCCGGGGTCGTCAAGGCCACCGGCATCGACTGTGAGATAATGCTGGGCGCCCTCAAGGTCAACTATGCCGACATGATCCAGACTTGGATGGTGACCCCCACCGGCCAAATGACCTATCGGATGCAGGTTTTTAAAAACCTTACTGCCGGCGTCCTCGCCATCAGCCGCGACGAAATCCAACGCGAACGCCTCGAACTCCTCCGGGAAAAGCAGGCCGACCAATCGGAATCTTCGAACTCGTCCCGAGCGTCACGTTCGTCCGACCGGCGTTCTGTCAAAAGCGCCGCGCCGCCGGCCTCGGAGCCGGTCGCAGAAGCTCACGATGTGGCCGCGCCTCACGAGACAGATGCCCTGATCATGTCGAAAGGCCTTGACCAAGTGCAGCGCCTCGATACGGCTGCGGGAAATCCAGGAAATGGCGAGCCTCCTTTTCCCAAGCCCTCGGGCCCCGTCCAGCAAGCGCCTGAACTCCCAAAACCAATCCCGGCGCCACCAACCCAACCCACGGTTCTCATCGCCCCGACCATACCGAAAGTCCCGCCTCAGCGCGACCGTCGCGGACGCTATGGTCTGCTATGACGGCGCCTTGATTCACCTTGATTGAGCGCAATTCACCTACGATCGACTCGTTCGCCCACTCTCCCAACACTCCAACACTCCAACCGATTTCTCCGCCATCCGGTCTCCGGCTAGGCAGGTTCTTTGACATCTTAACCCACCGCCAGCGCCTCTCCCGTAAGGCCCGGGGCTCGGCTCTCTCCGTTTTGCGTGTGGTGTAGGGCGCGTGTCCCCACGCGCCGGGGTGGGCCCGATTCGTAGCGCCATCCCAGCGCGTGGGGACACGCGCCCTACACCTAAACGCGAGCGAGATCCTCTAGACGTCCGCAGCCGTATTCGCCAACCGGCTGTGCTTCCGCCCGTAGCTGAAGTAGATCACAAAGCCGATCGCCAGCCACGCGAGAAGCCGGGTCCAATTTTCCCAGCCTTCACCCAAAATCATCGCGCTGCAAACCAGGACGCCCATGATCGGCACGATCGGCACGAATGGCGCCCTGAAAGGCCGGTGGGTATCGCGGTTCTTTTTCCGAAGAATGATGACCGCGACGCAAACCAAAACGAAGGCAAAGAGCGTCCCAATGCTGGTCATGTCACCCGCAATGTGGCCGGGCACAAATCCGCCAAACACCCCGACCAATCCCAGCAGAATGAGATTCGACTTCCACGGCGTATTCCAGCGCGGATGGAGTTCGCTGAAGATTTTTGGCATCAGGCCATCGCGCGACAGGGAAAAGAAAACGCGGCTTTGTCCGAGCAGCAGCACCAGGATCACGGAAGAAAAGCCCGCGAGAACTGCCACAGTGACAAGAGTGGCGAGCCATCCGTATCCGGGCATATGATGCTCAATCGCGAAGGCGACCGATGCCTCATGCCCCGCGCCCGCATTGGCGAAATCCTTGTAGGATGTCACGCCAGTGAGCACCCAGGAGAACAAGATATAGAGCACAGTGCATATCACCAGCGAACCGAGGATACCCCACGGCATGCCCTTCTGCGGGTTCTTCGCCTCCTGGGCTGCAGTGGACACGGCATCGAACCCAATATAGGCAAAGAAAACGACGCCCGCGCCGCGCAACACGCCAGACCAGCCGAAGCTGCCAAATGCCCCCGTGTTCTCAGGCACAAATGGGACATGATTCGCGGGCGTGACGAAGTGCCACCCAACCGCGATGAACGTCAAAACAATGGCCAGCTTGATGCAGACAATGACCGTGTTCACGATAGCGGACTCCTGGGTCCCCTTGATCAAGAGACACGTGAGAGCCACAAGAATGAAGAGGGCGGGCAAATTGACGATGCCATGAAGTCCCGCGGCGGTAACGTCAAACGGAGAATGGCACCATTGGAATGGCATGCCCCAGCCAAAATGATGAAGCAGGTTGTTCAGGTACTCGCTCCAGGCGACGGACACCGTGGCGGCGCCGAGCGCGTACTCCAGGACTAGATCCCACCCAATGATCCACGCAATAAGCTCTCCGAGAGTCGCGTAGGTATAAGTGTAAGCGCTTCCCGACACGGGAATCATGGCTGCAAGTTCCGCGTAGCACAGGCCGGCGAATCCGCACCCGATCCCCGCCAGGATAAAGGAATAGACGACGGCCGGACCAGCATTGTTGCCCGCGGCGGCCGCCGTGCGAACGAAAATACCCGCTCCAATAATGGCTCCAATCCCAAGCGCTACCAGACTGAGGGAACTCAATGTCCGCTTCAGGGTATGTGAGCCATGCTCACCTCCGGAATCTGCCATCACGGCAGCAAGCGACTTTTTGCGAAAGAGATTGGACATGATATGGCGGCTCTTGCAGTGGCTATTTGGGATTGACCGGCACGCTTATCGCGGAGGAACTCCACCGTTGCAATGCAAACCGTATTGAATATCGCAGCGACGCGAAATTCTCACAGCCTGAAGCCCAGATCAAAACGCTAAGTTGGAAGCGGAGGGACCAAAGCGCCCGATCCCGAATGCAGGAATCGCCGAATGGCGTCCGCTAACTGCTCCTTGGATTTCTTTCCCGAAGTAAACAAAGCGGTGAGGGGAACGCCGGAACCGTCCTGCTTAACAAGCTTGATTCGGTAAGTCCGCGCCGTCGGATCATTCCGCTCGTCCGACCCTCTGACGGCCTCTTGAACCACTGCGTCCTTAATCTCGGCCAGCGCATGTTCCTGCTTCTTGTTTCCGAGGATGCCCTTGCTGGTAATAGTTAGCGTTCCCGCGGTCTTATCAAAGAGATAATTTGTGGTTCCCAGCAGTCCGAAAAGCGCCTTGGACTCGAGGGCCAATTGCAGCGGAGTTTCCTGGACGATTTTCATCGATCGAAAATGCTATTTCAGTTTTTTGGCGCTTTCTTCGGCGTCCGCCGAGGTCTTGAGCGCGGCGGCCTGCGTCTCGTCCCGGCGGGTGGCCACTTCCGTGATCTTGGGCATGAGCGCCTTTAAGTCGGGAATCGATTCGTCGAGCACCATCCGGATGATCTCCCGATTGAGGTCCGAGGCTTGGGCGAAGAGGTTGTAGCTCTTGATCTTTTCCGTGAAGTAAGGATTAAGCTTGCTGTCCTTCTGTTTCTGAATGGCTTCCTCCAACTTCGCCGCCGCGAGATGAAGTGACTCACTCGCACTAGCGAAGGTTTCGGTGGTCTTCTGCGCGCGCTCCTTATCCTTGGCGCGCACGGCGGGGAGCCCAATGCTGTCCACGTCATTGAGCAAAGCCATAAAGTTTGTCTCCGCGTCTGCAACGTCGTGCTTCGCCTTGTCGAAGGCTTTGTCGGAATCGATCAGCAATTGCTTTTCCGCCCCGGCGCTCATCAAGGAGCTGATCCCGGATGCACATTTGGTGATCCCGCCGATCATAATGATCACTCCGCAGATGGCCATGAAGATCCTCATGCCCATGCTTCGTGTTTTCGGCTGCGCAGGAGTACCGCTGGGAATCGGAGGAGCGTCGTTGGACATGAGTTTCGTGGATACGGAAAAGCGATCCAACCG
>Ga0206847_10040_pt1 | contig 46205 bp, 47 predicted proteins | sample Alteio_BWOrgCont_17_FD_152880 | JGI IMG/M metagenome (GOLD analysis project Ga0206847, IMG submission 152880) | Enriched cells from forest soil in Barre Woods Harvard Forest LTER site, Petersham, Massachusetts, United States -... | ecosystem: Environmental > Terrestrial > Soil > Temperate forest >... | reverse complement strand
TGCTTACTACTGGAAATCAATTGCGTGCGGCGCGTGCCCTTATCGGGGTAGAACAAAGGTGGCTGGCCGATACGTCCGGCATCAGCATCAACACTATTCGCAATATGGAAGCACGCGGCGCCGAGATGATCACAAGCGGCGCGATGACTGTTCGATCAGTGCAGGTGGCTCTTGAGGCGGCCGGAGTCGAATTTCTAAATCACGGTCTGCCAGGCGTGAGGCTGCGGAAGGACAGAGATTTATGAACCCTGCTTATTTTTCCGCCCTAGCCGCGTTGCTTGGTTCAGCCGTAGGAGCCCTTGGCACAATAGCCACAACTTGGTTGACTCAGACATTCGAGAACAAATCTCAACGGCGGCTAAAAGAGTTGGCAAAACGAGAAGAGACATACTTCAGATTCATCGATCTCGCGTCACAGGCGCATGTTGATTCTTTGGGCAGCGCTTTCCCCGACCCAGCTAAGCTCACGCCGCTCTTTGCCCTCATTGGTAAGATGCGCCTGTTCGCGACGCAACAAATTGTCGACGAAGCGGAGGGGGTCATGCGCCGGATCATTGATAACTATTACCGGCCGCCAATTGATTTTCATTCCCGTCCAGACGAAGAGCAGACGGATCATAACATATTGCTGAACTTCACGAAGGCGTGTCGTGGCGAGTTAAGCATATAAGTCTCCTCGATAAGAGCTGGCGTGATCTTCATCGATCAGAATGGCGAGGGACCGGGAATGTGACTGAGGAAGGATCGGATGGATGGCGCAGAAGAACAACCTGATCGGATAATCTCGACTGTTTTTCATTGCAAAAACTCGAATTGAGCCTATGGTGACGTCATCGACCATTGTCTGCGACGTCACTTAAGAGCCATCGTGCTCCGTCCGATCTCCTCTCAAATAATCGATCTCACGCCGCAAGGTATCGCGGCAACCACAATGATTGTTTCGAAAGGAAACCGTTATGAATTCAGGTACAGTAAAATGGTTCAACGCCACCAAGGGTTTTGGCTTCATTAAGCCGGATGATGGCAGCACGGACGTCTTCGTTCACGTCTCCGCCGTCGAGCGCGCAGGGCTGACGGGTTTGGCGGATGGCCAGAAGGTCCGTTATGATCTCGTGAAAGACAAGCGCTCGGGCAAGAGCTCCGCCGACAATCTTCAGGTGGCGTGATTTGTCACTCGCGCCCGCGAGCCACGGATGTACTGGCGCCGCGTACGAATGACATAGAGAGGTCGGGGTAACGCCCGGCCTTTTCATATGAATTGCTTTGTGGATTTGCTGGCTCACAGGCATCTATTTGCAACGCTGAGATAGCAGCTTCGAGCATGGGGTATGGTCCGCGCTCGAGGTTGGGGCGGCAAAAGGAACTCCCATGTTTCTCTTGTCGCCCGCAATGGTCTTGGCGAAGCTCCGCAGCATGTCCTGCGCACAAACGATAGCGGATGGCAAGAAAGCGCGAAAACTTCGCGACCATCGCTCTCCGCCCACCTTTACCACAGCTCCATTCGACATGATCGCCTCCCTCAGCGATCGATCGCCGCTCGTATGCGTGCTGCCGTAAACGGGAGCTGATGGAGCCTCCGGCCCGTCGCGTCGGTGATCGCGTTCGCAAGGGCCGCTCCGGTTGGCCCCTGAGCAGCCTCGGCGACACCGAGGAATGGCGCGCCCGGTCGATCGATAATCGCGACCTCCACGATTTCAGGAACACTGGAAAAACGCAGGATCGGATACGCAGACCAGTCGAAGGAAGTAATGCGTGTCCTATCGAACGTGACTTGCTCGAACAGAGTCCAGCTTGTCGATTGCAAGATGCCGCCTTCGACCTGGTTTCTAACGCCATCGGGATTGATCACTTCTCCGGTGTCGACTGCAGCCGATACGCGGCGGATGCTGACGTCACCTATTTCTGGATCGATGAAAATCTCAGTCGCGATCGCGCAATAAGCTTCGAGGTTTTTATATCTGGCAAAAGCGAAACCATAGCCCCCACCGGTTGGCAGCTTTGGTCGCGCCGCCCAACCGAAATCAAGTGCAGCTTTCTCGATCACAGCGCGCGCCCGGTCGTCGTTAAGGAAGCGCATGCGAAACGCGACGGCGTCCTGCCCCGAGACGCGCGCAAGATCATCCATCGTGCTTTCGATGGACAAGACATTGAGATAGCCGCCGAGCGAGCGCATAGAAGACCCCCGCAGCGGCATTTCCGGAAGGAAATGATGGACAATCTTCGTATTCGGAAAGGTGTAGAGAGGAATCGCGTTGCGATCGCCGCCGCCTTCTGGTTGCGCGAGTTCTACTGGAGGTGCGGGCGGCGCCGGATCGGATTTGTCGCGAGCAGCGAGCAATGTTCCAGGCGGCCCAGGGCGCATCATGTGCGACTGACTCCAGACTTCGTAGTGCCAATCTGAAATTGCACCGGTCTGATCGACAACCGCGCGCACCGAGGTGACCATGCCCGGACCGAACGGTTCCCAGGAATGTTCCTGCTCGCGCATCCATTGCACGCGAATTGGGCGCTCCGGAATTGCGCTCGCGAGGAGCGCAGCATCTGCAGCAACGTCGTCCGCGCCGCTCTGGCCATAGCATCCAGAGCCTTCGACATGAATGCAACGCACCTTCTCGAGGGGAAGCTTCAACATCCCTGCGATGGCTTGGCGCAACGGAAACACGCCTTGCGTATGCGTCCAAATCGTGACCGTGCCATCCTTGGCCTCGGCGATCGCACACGAGGGGCCGATCGAGGCATGCGCGAGATACGGTCGCGAGAATTCGCCTTCGATGACTTTGCCCAAAGCGCCGGGGACGCCGGTATCTTGGATCACAGTGTCCTTCGAGGGCAGAGCCTTCAGGGCAGGAGCAAGCTTGGCTTCCTCGGGGAGTGTCGCCTTCTCCTTCCACGTCACGAGAGTAGCAAGCCGCCGCATTGACTGGATTGCTATCCATTCGTCTTCAGCGACGACGGCGAGGACGTTGCCGTCGCGAAACACTTTGATGACGCCGGGCACGGCCTCGATAGGCGCCACATCAACACGCACGATTTCGGCGCCATAACTTGGCGGCCGGATTATCCGGGCATGGAGCATACCTTCGGGGCGATGATCCTGCACATAGGTTTCCGCGCCGCTCACTTTGCCTGGAATATCGATCCTAGGAATCGGTCGATTCATGACGGCGAATTCGGTCGTTGGCGTGAGCTTCGAATTGGGCTGGGCGTCGACTGCCAGGAGTTCATCGTGCACGAGGTCGCCATAACCGAGGCGAATTCCATTCGGGCCCAGAACCGCACCACTGGCCGCGTATAACGTCGCCGAAGGCACGGACAGGCGCCTGGCCGCTTCGCCAATCAGAATCTCGCGCACCTGGGCCGCGGCATTGCGAATGGCGGTACCGGAGTCCTGCATCGAATGGCTGGCAGCGGTGTAGGCTTCATCCGCGGTCCGGGCGGTATCGGCAGTGATGAGGGTCAGCGAGCTAAAAGGCACTTTCAGCTCCTCTGCAGCCACCTGCAGCAGTGCAGTCTTCAGACCCTGACCAAGTTCGGCCTTACCCGTCAGAATCGTCACGGTCCCGCTCGCGTCGACGCGAATCCAGGCGTCGAGACGTGGCGTGTCGTCAAGACTTCCCGGGAGCCCATGCTTCGAAGGCTTTCCTCCTTTTCCAGTTTCCGTCTGAGCCCATACTTTGGACAGACTGAACGCGACGAGGAGCGAGCCAGTACCAGCGAGAACCCGACGGCGAGAAAGCGTCGCGATCATGGGCGATCTCCTGAGTTCTTTGGTGGCGTCTTGGCCCTCAGCAGGTCGGCTGCGCGGCGGATCGCTCGTAGAATCCGCATGTGCGTGCCACATCGGCACAGGTGCGGTTCGAGCTCCTGGCGAATCTGTTGATCCGTAGCCTGCGGGTCCCGCTGCAACAGCGCTTGAGCACGCATCATCATGCCCGGGATACAATAACCACACTGAGCGGCTTGCTCGTCGATGAACGCCTGTTGCAGCACACCCGGATGATCCCCTGTGCCAAGCCCCTCCAATGTGATCACCGAACGACCTTCGACCAACTCCACCGGCGTGACACAGGAGAAGATCGCCTCACCATCAACGATGACAGTGCAGGCGCCGCATTGCCCTAAGCCGCAACCGAATTTTGCGGCGTTCAGCTTGAGTTCGTTACGAAGCACGTAGAGTAAGGGAGTAGCCGGGGCAGATCGGATCTTCCGTTCCGCGCCATTGATTTGCAGGGTTAACATCGCCAACTCCTTACTTCGCGTTGGTAACAATCTTCGCGGCACGTATCCTGCGGACCGCCTGCTCGAGATCCGGCCAGTCAGGTCGCCCGGCGATGTCAACGCGCAGATGTCGGGCAAGTGCAACGACCTGATCGTCGCTCATCACAGACGCGAAGCCGGGCATGACCGGGCCCGGCGCTCCCTTGGCCGCGGGGATGCCGCTCATAATCAAATTCAACAAATTCTCCGGGCTTTCACCGGCAACCGCTGTCGAAAGGCTCAATTGAACTCCACCCAAAGGGAGCGCCCTCCCGGATTCGTGACAGGATGCGCAGGCACTCGCGTAAAGCTGGGCGCCAGGAACGTTAGGCACCGAAGGCGTCGCCGCCTGTGAGCCCGCGGACTGAGGCAATGACGCAGGATTAGCTTGCTTGTCCTTTGAGCGCGGATCTAAGGCAGCACTGGGCGGAGTGAGGCTCGCGAGATAGATCGCCATCGCTGCGGCGTCCGCACGCGACACGCGCGACAGGTTATCGACGACCGGAGCCATCGGACCGCGCGCGACGCCGTGATCGGCATGAAAGCCTTCCGCGAGATATTGTTCGAGTGCTTCGGCTGTCCAAGCTATGGGGGCCTCGGAGTAGCGGCCAAAGGCATAGGCGTGCCACCCCTCGGCCTCGCCTCCTTGAAAACTAGCCGATTCTTTTTCCGCACCCATAAAATTACGAGGCGAATGGCAGGCGCCGCAATGCCCGAGTCCATCGACCAGATATTTCCCTCTATTCCACACGTCGTCTTTAGAAGGATCGGGTACGAAACGCTCTTGGCGCAGGAAGAGCAGCTTCCAGCCGGCGAGGGTCAGCCGGACATTGAGAGGGAACGGGAGGCCGTTTGCAGGTGCCGTTGCCTTGACGGGATTGAGCGACATGAAGAAGACGTACAACGCCTTTGCATCATCATCGGTAACGCGCGTGAAATGATCGTACGGAAACGCTGGATAGAGATGGCGACCTTCACGATCGACCCCGGACCGGAGCGCGCGCGTGAACGCCTCCTCAGACCATTTCCCGATGCCCGTATCCGGATCGGGCGTAATGTTCGTGGAATAGATCGTTCCGAAGGGCGTTGGCATTGCAAGGCCCCCGGCATATGGCACGCCGCCTGGCGCGGTGTGGCACGTGTCGCAGTCTCCCAGCAGGGCGAGTTCGGCACCGCGACGCACTGCGACCGGATCGAGGGTATCAACCGCACGCGGATCGATTGGCGGAATCGGCATTTCCCACGCATAGAAAAGCGCTGCAGCCCCGCCGATCGCCCCAATGGCAAGCAGCGAAAGTAAAACTGACCGGAGTTTCATCGTCTCTCCCTCCAGATCGGAAGGCCATATCAGGCGGCTGCAGGCGCCATCTTTTCAGTTTCATGCGCGACTTGAACAAGTTCGCGATCAAGGCAGGCAAAATGCCTCTCATTCCTTTTTCGTACGATCAATAAGCCGATTTGATCCCCCCGACTACCGGTCAAGCGTGGCGCGCTCATACGCAGCGCTATTTCGCGGGAAGGCCCTTCCAAATTTGGAATGCTCTCGTTGCGCGCAAATTATGCATTTAGTATGGCGCAGAGTGGCGACTATGATCTGCGGCATCACGTCATTCGTATTCCTGCTCGGCTCCGCTCGCGCCAAGAGAGCTCTCGAAACTCTTCGAGATCGCAGCGGCTTAGCGTCCCTTGGACAGATATGCGTGCGACCTGTCTTAAAAAACACTTGATATTTATCAAACGATAAATGATATAGAGCGCGCTGGACGGCGGGCGGCGGATACGCCGAGCCAAACCAACGTGCCGGCAGACAAGGATTACGGCAATGTTCGTTGGCGGATCGTTCGGATCTCTCGGCGCGAGCTGGGGATATGCTCACCTGTCATGGGCAGGCGTGACCAGCTTCGGTGCTCTGCTTGCAACAGCAGGCCTAGTTTTGCAGATGCCAACGCTTTTGCATTGGGTCGGCGGGAAGGCATCAGTTCAGTAACAAGCTTCAGCCACCTGCAGGATGTTCAAAAGGTCAACCAGATGCACAAGCACCTCTAGCGATCTGTGGATTTTCTAAGCAGTCCTATTGGGAGATTGCCAGGTATGCGTATCGCGATCATCGGAGGCTCTCTTGCCGGCTTGTTCGCAGCAATTTTGCTTCGCGAAGACGGACACGACGTCACGGTCTACGAACGATCGGTGCACGGGCTCGAAGGACGCGGTGCCGGGTTTCTGGGACGGCGAGAAACATTCGCCATTCTGCGCGCGTCCGGCTGCGAGCATGTGGCGCGCGTTGGCGTGTTTACGCAAGAACGCATCGTGTTCGACGATGCCGGATTTACCGTCGACCAAAAGATGCCGCCGCAGACGCAGATCTCATGGGATTATGTCTATCGTGTTTTCCGCCAGCGCATGCCGGACAATTCGTACCTCCTCGATCGAAAAGTAGTAAAGCTTGACGAAGCGTCAGAAGAAGTTGTTCTTCGTTTCGCCGACCAAAGCGAAGCACGCGCCGATCTTGTTGTCGGCGCCGACGGAATTGCATCTGTCGTGCGGCGCGCCGTCGACGGTCCATCGGCCACCAATGCGTATGCTGGCTACGTCGGATGGCGCGGCCTTCTTCCGGAAGCGGCTCTGCCTGGCTTTGCGGTCGATGATTTGCTCGAGCGCTTTGCGTATTTCCGAATGCCGCATTCGCATGTGATAGGTTTCCTCGTTCCCGGGCCGGCGGGAGAAGCCGAGATTGGAAAGAGAAGATACAATTGGGTCTGGTATCGCCCGACCGTTGGACGAAGCGCGCTTGATGAAGTGCTTACCGATTCAGAAGGCCACATCCACCCCTACTCGCTTCCACCCGGCGCGGTGACGGAAGCAAGCCGTCAAAGACTTCTTCAAGACGCGAAACGGCTGCTGCCGCGGTCTTTGGCGGCCGCCATAGAAGCGACGGCCCTGCCCTTTGTGCAAGGGATCTTTGATTACGAAACAGCGCGAATGGTCTCGGGGCGACTTGCCCTGATTGGTGATGCGGCATTTGTGGTCCGGCCTCATACGGGAATGGGAATCGCCAAGGCGGCGGCAGATGCGCTCGCTTTGCAAAGGCATCTGCGAGAAGCGCCACTTGGCGACGCGCTCAAGAATTACAAAGAGGAAAGACTGCCCGCCGGAGCAGCCATTGCCGCGTCCGGGCGCGAACTTGGCGCGCGCCTCGCGTGAATTTTCCGGTCGATCCTCAAAGACGCAAAGCATCAGGAGACGCAGAATGAGTTGGCATGCCGATCATAACTTTACGGTCGCGATCGCAGGCGGTTCGATAGCTGGCCTTTGCAACGCGATTACCCTACGCAGTATCGGAGCGACTGCGAAAATCTATGAACGCGTGCCCGGGCCCATGATGGAGCGCGGTGCCGGCATCGTCGTTCAGGGCGAACTGCTCCGGGTGTTAAGAGAAAACGGCGTAGGTCCCCTTCCCTTCACCTCCTGTCGCGGTCGGCGATATGTCGATGCCGAGGGCGGAGATGGTACACTCCAATCGATGCCCCAGGAATTCACCTCATGGGAGGCCATCTATGCGGCCTTGCGAAGCGCCGTTCCCAACGATTGCTACCGCGCCGGTACAGAGGTGACAGCGGTAACCCAAGCAGGCGACAAGGTCTCCGTGGCCCTGAGTGACGGATCTGTCGCCGATAGTGACCTGTTCGTCGCCGCCGACGGTTCAGGCTCTGCAACCCGCCGCAAAATGCTTCCCGATGTCGAAGCGAGATACGCGGGCTATGTCGCTTGGAGAGGTACACTCGACGAAAGTAAAGTTCCTCCCGATCTACTGCCGTTCTTCGACGATCTCTTCACCTTCTCCGAGGCTCGGAGCGGAGGCCACATGCTGGCCTATTTCATTCCGGCGCGCGACGGCGCAGTGACAGCGGGATCGCGGCGCCTCAATTGGGTTTGGTATGTGCACGTCGATTCCGCCGAACTCCAGAATGTGTTGACCGACAAGAATGGTGTGACGCATCGATCTTCACTTCCTCGGGGTGCGGCACCGGATCAAGCCGTTGCCGATCTGACGGAGCGAGCGCGACGCGAGATCCATCCGAAGATGGCCGCATTGGTCTCTGAAACACGCGACCCTTTCCTTCAGGTCGTCCTCGATGTGACCGTGCCAAAAACCCTCTTCGGTCGAACCCTGCTGACCGGCGACGCAGCTTTCGTCGTGCGGCCCCACACTGCTGGAGGGACCTCCAAGGCAGCCTATGAAGCTTCGATTCTCGCGCGTTCATTGAAATCGGCTCGCGCGAACGTCGACGTCGCTCTGCAATCCACGGAAGAGTTGCAGCTGGAATATGGCAATACCCTCTATGAATACGGTCTCGCGCTTGGCAATCGCTGGTCGCGAGACAAAAGCACCGACTAATTCCAGCGGCCGGTACGGGCCCGGCGCGGTCGCCAAGGAAGGCAGCGAGGCGTCAGGGGCCAATCGATGACGACCGAAGAATCGCATGCTGTCGCCTCATTGAGCGACTGAGCCATTCCTTTCAGCCAGCCCGGTTTTGGTGAACCTGCCACCTTCCGTCTTTCCTTGGTCGTCAGATAGGCGCTCCACCGAATCCATATTTGGATTGTCTCCAAATTGTAGACATATACGTCACAAATTGATGGATTGTCTTCGTAAAGGACTCGTCCAATATCTAAACGCAGAGCGAAGCCGCTCACTGGATTTGGAGGAAAAAAGATGCCAGGACTTCATCACGTAACCGCCATCGCGAGCGATCCAATTCGGAATTTCGGTTTCTACACGCGGGATTTGGGCCTTCGTTTCGTCAAGAAGACCGTCAATTTTGACGATCCTGCCACCTACCATTTCTACTACGGCGATGAAGCCGGTCGGCCAGGCACGATCCTGACGTTCTTTCCGTGCCAGGGAGTGCCTGCAGGTCGGAGTGGAGTCGGTGAAACCCGCCGGACCGCCTTTCGCGTGCCACTCCGCTCCCTGGACTATTGGATGCAGCGTTTCTCGGAAAAGAGCATCCCTCACCAAGCGCTTGAAAAGCACTTCGCGGAGCCAGTGCTAACCTTTTCCGATCCGGACGGCGTGGCGCTGGCACTAGTCGGCGTGCCTGGTGCCGAAAACGAACCGGGTTGGAGCAACGGCGAAATACCGGTTGAACATGCAATCCGCGGCTTTCACAGCGTGACGCTGCTGCTCGACGATGCCAGGAAGACCGCAGCCATCCTTACCGACATCTTCGGCTTCAAAGAGGCAGGACACGAGGGTGCCATAACCCGTTTTGTCGCGGCCGGAGATGTCAACGGAAGCATAGTGGACCTTCAAGAGGCGAAGGGAGGCTCGATGGGATATCAAGGCGTCGGCTCCGTGCATCACATTGCCTTCCGCGCACCTGACGATGCCGAGCAAAACAAAATGGTACAAAGACTCGTGACGAATCACGGGTTGCATCCGACCGACCAGAAGGACCGCAGTTACTTTCGCTCGGTCTATTTCCGGGAACCGGGCGGCGTGTTGTTCGAGATTGCGACAGACGTCCCCGGCTTCGCGGTTGATGAACCTGTCGCAACGCTGGGACATACGCTGAAACTACCGCGCTTCCTCGAGCGCCATCGCGAGGAGATCGAGAGTATCCTGCCGAAGCTGGAAGGAGCCGTGTCGTGACGGACGCGCCCTCTTTCATCTATCGATTTGAGCCTGCGAGCAAGGTTGGTACGCTTCCGCTCCTGCTTCTGGGCGAGACGAGAACGATCTGTCGCACCTCGGGGCAATGATATCTCCAGGCGGCGCCCTGCTCTTTCGATGCCGAAGCTTGTTTGGCACTGAAATTATCTCGTTGATCGACCTCCCGCACCAAACCGCTCGACCAAAAAGTCGATGAACAAACGCACCTTGACCGAGAGGTGGCGGGTCGAAGGATAGACCGCGTAGAGAGTCAACGGCGGCGCGTGATAATCGCGCAATATAGTTTGCAAGGCGCCGCTCTGCAGTGCGCCATCAGCGATGAAGTTGGGAAGCAGCGCGATCCCGCGGCCCGCGATCGCCGCGTCACGCAGCACCTCCGCGTTGTTGACACAGAGAGACCAGACCGGTTGTATCCAATGATCGCCGTCAGCGCCCGTTAACTTCCATTGGTTGCCGGTGAGCAAAAGACCGTAGGTCAACGAGGCGTGATCGCGAAGATCGCGCGGATGCGCGGGTGTGCCATGGCGTGTGAGATAATCCGGCGATGCGCAGACCGCGCGATCGATTGGCATTATCTTGCGCGCGATCAAGCTGGAAGATTCCAATTCGGCAATCCGCAACGTGACGTCGAAGCCCGATTGAACAGGATCTAGCAAATCATCGCTGAGGACGAGGTGAAGCTGGATTTGCGGGTAGCGTTCCATGAATTCTGCAATCGCCGGACCAAGCCGAAGCGTGCCGAAAGACATGGGCGCATTGATGCGTAAGAGGCCGCTCGGCGTGGATTGCGCCTGGGACACAGCCTGATCAGCCGCATCGATTTCAGACAAAATTGCGAGCGCACGCTCGAAATACATCTGGCCGTTCTCATTGGGGCTCGCGTGGCGGGTTGTCCGATTGAGAAGGCGAACGCCCAAACTCTCCTCAAGCTCGGCGACATATTTGCTGATCGCGGAGCGTGAAAGCCGGAGCTGGCGTCCCGCCTCCGCGAAACTTCCCGTTTCCACCACTTTCACAAAAGCGCGAAGGCTGTTCACCTTGTCCATGTTCAATCGACTCCCCAATTCGATTGTCTTTAAATTGTAGACAAAGAAGCCACATAACCACGGATTGTTATTGAATCATAGTGGTCCAATATGGGTGTCAGGCAGCCCGGAAGGGGGTTGGGCGCATCAAGGAGATCAATATGTCTAGCATCCACCATGTCACCGCGATCGCGGGAAATTCGTTGAAAAATTTCAACTTCTATACCCACGATCTCGGGCTTCGATTTGTCAAGCGGACCGTCAATTTCGACGATCCTAGCACCTATCATTTCTATTACGGCGACGAGACTGGCCAGCCCGGAACGATCCTGACTTTCTTTCCTTGGGAAGGCGCACCGGCAGGACAGCGCGGCGTCGGAGAAACCCATCAGACCGCCTTTCGCGTGCCACTCAATTCGCTGGGCTATTGGGCACAGCGGTTCGTCGAAAAGGGCATCGCCCATGCGGCCATCGAAAAGCGCTTCGGTCAGCAGGTCCTCCCTTTCACTGATCCGGATGGAATGGCACTGGCGCTGGTCGGCGTCGCAGGCGCCGAGAATGAATCGGCTTGGAGCAACGGCGATATTCCGGCCGAATATGCGATCCGCGGCTTCCACGGCGTGACATTGCTTATTGAGGATGCGGCCAAGACGGGCGCGATCCTAACGGACGTGTTCAATCTGCGCGAAGTCGCGCGCGAGGGTTCGGTTATTCGCTTCCAGGCCGAGGGGCACGCCATTGGCGGCATCGTCGACATCCGTGAGGCAAATGGTTTCCTCCGTGGGCGGCAAGGTCGCGGATCGGTACATCATATCGCCTTCCGCGCCGCGGACGATGCTGAGCAGATCGAGATGGCGCGGAAGCTGGTCAGTACCCATCACCTGCACCCGACAGAGCAAAAGGATCGGAATTATTTCCGCTCTATCTACTTCCGCGAACCGGGTGGCGTGCTGTTCGAGATTGCCACCGACGATCCAGGCTTCGCAGTCGACGAACCCGTTGCGACGCTGGGGCAGACGTTGAAGCTGCCGGGATTCCTCGAGCCGCATCGCAAGGAAATCGAAAAGGTCCTTCCGGACCTGGGCGAAACCGTCCCGTGAGGGACAAGTACCCACTCATCGACTGATTTGAGTCGATGATCGGGGCAGATCTGTCTCTTCTCTCTCTGCAGACGTCGACGCGATCATGATTGAATCATGCGCGTTGACGCCTCGGTCGTTGCCTCATTTGTCAAATCGATCTCCTACTTTAAAATCTCGACATTCCTGCGTTTTGCTTCAATGTCTGCGTTGCACGTAGCGCGGTTTCATCCCTCTCCCATCACAGATAATTGCTTTCGGCCTCTTTGACGACACGAGCCGCAGTCAGTTCTTCTTGGTCGAGTTCCTCTTCCAATTTATACATCACACTGTCGTGAATCTGCCCGGCATTAAAGAGTTCAAGGAGCTTCTTTCGGCCCGCTTCTACGGCGATCAATATCGCGCGGTAGTGCTGAAGTCTTCGATTCTCATGCGGCTCCTTGATGAGCGCATGATGCTCCGCCACCGTGAGGCGGTACCCATATTGTTCGACAAGCCTAGGGTGAGCGTGCTCCTGCTCGGCATTCGCGGAATGCACGTTAATCGCATCAAATTGGGCTCGCGCAATCGTAGCGCGCGCGGACTCCTCGGACAGGGTTTCCTCTTGGCGCAACAAGAATTCCTTGCCCACCAGCATTTTGGCGAGGGGCCCTAGCGTCAGGCCAAGCACAATGATTGTGGCAGCAACCACACAAAACGTGACGAAGAGAATAATATCGCGGCCAGGGAAATCCTCTGGCAACGAAAGGGCTGCGGCAAGACTGACAACGCCGCGCATCCCCGCCCAACTCATCACCAGAGGCACGGCAACCGGCGGATAAGGATCGCGTTCACGCAAAGACCGAACGAGCGCCCTGGGAATATATGCCGTCGGGAAAATCCACGCGAAACGAGCGAGCACGATCGTCAGGAATATCGCCGCTGCCGCCGGCATAAGCGCTAGCGCTGGCGTCCAATCCGCGCCGAACCGTAGCAGCACACCGCGCAAAGCCAAACCCACCAAGACGAAGACCAGTGCCTCTATCACGAAGGTGACGACGGACCAAACTGCTTGAGCCTGGACACGGGCCGCCGCACTTAGCGCTTTGTGCTGCAGTCGTCCAAGAACCAAGCCACAAGCGACGGTCGAAAGCACCCCGGACACATGAACGCTGTCGGCCAGCAGATAAGCCGCCCAGGCGGACAAAAAGGTCCAAACCACAGTGAGCCGCGGATCAGTCAAACGCGCAGCGACGAACGCGCATATCCAACCAAACGCAAGACCAATACCGACGCCGGCAACCGAAACGAAGAAGAAACTTTGCGCGGCGGCACCCGCACTGAATGTGCCGGTCAGCGCGGCGGCAACCGCAAACCGGAAGAGAACGAGGCCTGAGGCATCGTTAATCAAGCTCTCGCCTTCCAGAAGGGTAGCAATGCGAGGCGGAACGCGAAGGTGATCCAGCACCGCGTGTGCCGCAACGGCGTCAGGTGGAGAAATGATCGCGCCAAGAGCAAAGCACGCCGCCCATGGCAGAGCCGGAAAGAAATAATGTGTAACAACGCCAACCAGCAACGTCGTCACGACGACCGCTCCGATCGCTAGCTGCAAGATAATTCGGAGATTGGCGCGAAAGTCCGGCCACACAGTGAAGTAGGCTCCAGACAACAGAAGCGGTGGCAAAAAGAGGACCATCACAAAGTCCGGATCGAACTCCACATCGGGAAGTCCCGGAACCAGGGCCAGCAAGATGCCAGACGACACCAAGACCGAGGCGGACGGTAACCGCAGACGACGAGCCGCCGCATCAAGTACGACAGCAATCATCAGCAACAATAAAATGGTCTGGAACGTTTGCGCCGGGTTCATCGTGACAACTCCATGCTTGGTTCCACCTACTCTGCTCTCGAGACGCCAAGAAGGCCGACCAGCGCAAAGACTCCATCTTGGACAGCCGCGGTAAACACTGTTGGACGGGAGACGCACATCATCGCAAACAGACCATTTTGAAAAACCGTGAACAATGCCGCATCCACGATCCTTACTCTGAAACCGTTGCCACACCGACGGCGTTTTGTAAGGGAGGATAGCCGCCTCGCCGCGCAACGAACGCGGCACAGTCCGAGCAATGTTGCCGGCAGCGATTCAGCATTCACCGCCGCCGGCCAGACGTGTCGGCCAACTACGGATCTCGGATTTTCATGGCTTAGGCCCCGAACAAGTTATCAAAACCAACTTCGGCGCCTTAGCCGGCTTCGGAAGCATGCTCGCCGAGCGCCCATTTAGAGAAGCGGATTTGAATGCCGTAGGGTGAGTGGGCGCGGAGAATGTCCATCACGCCTTCATAGGTTTTCTGCCGTGCCCAGTCCTGCTGGAGTTCGAACGTGTATTGGTACGACGTGATTGGAACCGCGCCGGCCTGCACCATGCGATCCATCGCTCGATTGTGCGCTTCCGTCGAAAGATCGCCGCAAGCATCCGCTGCGATATAGATCTCGTAACCTTCCTTGAGCATGTCCAATGCCGGAAACAATACGCACGCCTCCGTCCAGAGACCTGCGAGCACAAACTTCTTGCGTCCTGTGGCGGCTATCGCCTTCCGGAAATCGGCATTGAGCCACGAGTTCATCGACGTGCGATCAATAATATCATGGTCGGGAAACACCTCGACGACTTCAGGCATGAACGGCCCCGAAAACGAATCTTTCGCGACCGTCGAAAGGACTGTCGGAACCTTGAACAGCTTAGCGCTCTTTGCCAGGATTTGGACATTGTTGAACACCACCAGTCGATCATGCGACTGGACGCCCTGATACATGGCTGGCTGAAAGTCGATGAGCGCGATAGCGCTGTTATCAGGAGTAAGCATATCGAGTTTGGACATTGAAAAAGCCCCGTGAAGTGATGATCGTCAGCCGACGTGAATGATGCGCTGCGTCGACGCAGTCCAAGCATATGAGCCGCGCTCACACTCGGGCTTGGACAAGTACATCGCCACTTGGACGATGCCGCGATGAATGCTGCAGTGACGCGAACCGCCCTCAGCAACGCATTGCGCTGGGACTACGCTTCCCCCAAGGGCTCAATGCTACGTCGACCGCAAAGGCGAGGACGTGCAAAGGGCGCCGAGATCGTCCAAGCCACGCACGTATCCATCCCCGATTTTGGCTTGGACGAGTTCGGCTCATAGCCTTCGCGATATCGGAGGCTCAGCCGCACCCAAAGCAAAGGAGTGGTAGATGGCGTTGCTTAGACTGCGAGACGGTACTGACCTCTATTTCAAGGACTGGGGCACTGGAAAGCCCATTCTGTTCAGCCATGGCTGGCCTCTCAGCGCCGACATGTGGGACTCCCAAATGCTCTTCTTCGCAAGCCGCGGCTTCCGCGCCATTGCCTTCGATCGTCGCGGGTTCGGCCGATCGAGCCAGCCGTGGGAAGGCTACGACTACGATACATTCGCAGAAGATATCGCTGAACTCATTAAACATCTCGATCTTAGAGACGTCACGCTGGTCGGCTTCTCGATGGGCGGTGGTGACATCGCACGCTATATCGCGCGCCATGGCGCCGCGCGCGTGTCAAAGCTGGCACTCGTAAGCGCCGTAACCCCGCTGTTCGTGAAAACGGCAGATCACGATGGTGTCGACCGGTCCGTCTTCGACGGCATCAAAGCGGGACTCGCAAAAGATCGCCCGCAATTTCTGGACGACTTCAGTTCGCTTTTCTACGGAACCAATCACGGGACGAATGTCTCGCAAGGCGTGTTCAAGCAAACCTTGCAAATCGGGCTGCAGGCCTCGATCAAGGCGACCATTGATTGCGTGACGGCGTTCTCCGAGACCGATTTCCGCCCCGACATGGCCAAGATCGACGTGCCCACACTTGTCATTCATGGCGACGATGATCAGGTCGTTCCTCTTCAATTCACAGGCAAGCTGGCGGCCGAAATGATCAAATCAGCCACGCTCAAGATCTATTCCGGAGCGCCGCACGCAACCGCCACCACGCATGCAGATCGCCTCAACGACGACCTGCTCGAATTTTTGAATTCGTGACATGATTGAGGTGAACAAATGACCGAGAGTGCCCCGCATCTCCTTGAACCAAACGACTGCATGGTCCTATTCGCGGATCAGCAGGCGGGCCTCGCCTTTGGCGTGAGCTCGATCGACCGACAAGTCCTCCTGAACAATGTGGTTGCCCTGGCCAAAACGGCCATGGCATTCAAGCTCCCAGTTGTTGCCTCGACGTCCGCGACGAAGGTCTACAGCGGCCCACTCATGCCAGCAATCAGCGCAGCACTTCCTGGCGTCGCTCCTATCGAACGGCGCAACATGAACGTCTGGGAGGACGACACCGCGCGGGCAGCCATCCTGACCACAGGTCGTCGACGCCTGATCGTGTCAGGACTTCTGAGCGAAGCATGTGTCAGTTTCACAGTCATATCAGCCTTGGCTGCAGGACTTGAGGTCTATGTGGTGGGCGACGCGTGCGGCGGCCTCACCGCGGCTGGCCATGACCTGGCTCTTCGGCGGATGGAGGCCGCAGGTGCACGGCCGACATCATGGATTCAGGTCTTATTGGAGCTGCAGCGCGACTGGACGCGTCGAGAGACATATGATCACGCGCGGGCAATTGTGGAGGCCCATGGTGGCGGATATGGGATCGGGCTGTCCTATGCACGCGACATGATTCATCCGACCTGAGCACCTTTCGCGCCCGCACCTTATCCCTCAGAGCGAGCCCGGCGCCATGCGCCTGGGCTCGCTCCTACGTTGCGGGAGAAAACCCTCGTAAAGTAGCTCTGGTCGCCGAATCCGCAAATCAACGCGATATCCGCCAACGGCAGCTTGGTCGTTGTCATCAAGCGCTTCGCCTCATCGATCCGTCGCTGCGAGAGATACTCATGCGGCGCAACACCGGTGCTGCGTCGGAAAGAACGGGCAAAGTGGCTCGGTGTAAGTTTGCACTCAGCCGCTATGTCGGCGATCGTCAGGCTGCTCGCAAGGCGAACACGCATAATATCCTTTGCGCGCCGCTCCTGCCATGGCGCCAACCCACCCTCCTGGAGTCCCTCATTGGAGCGAAGGTCTCCATAAGTTTGCGCAAAATGGGCGAGTAAACTCAAGCCAATCTGATCTACAAAGAGTTGGTTCGTCTCCCGCTCCTCATCCAGCGCAGTCAAGAGAATGCTTGAAAGCGTTGACAAATAGGGATCGCGGCGCTCTCGGCTCCATTTAAGCGTGGAGATTGGCTTGGCATCATTCTCATATGCGAAATCATCAAGGGCCCGGCGCGGGATGTAATATTGAACAGCGTCAAACGGACCTCTGAATTCGCATTGCGGATTGTCGCGAAGATCAATGACGCTGACCGTTCCTGCGCTGAACGAGCCGGAATATCGCTTGCGGCCGCCGAGCCAACACGAATGCCTTTCCAAATCGCCCAATTGATAAAGGATGCTGAACGCTGGCTCGGGCGGGATCGGCGCTGTCCTCTCACGAATAAAATGGTCACAGGTCAAGCGCGTAACGGCAAGCGCGAGCTTGCCGCGACGATTGAACTGGTAAACACAGTCCCCCTCCATGCCGAGATGCTTGCTGAGGCGACGGCCAAAAAAGCCATCAAGTGAGCTATCGGCATCTTCTATCATTTTTTGCGCGTCCAGCTTCATCTGAGATATTCGCAATTGACTGGCCTCCCGCAAGATTGCCAGCACTGTCGGAGGTTCGTCCTGGATCTATGTTTTGTCATGAACAGACTAGCTGGAATGGGTGTTTCCGTTCAAGTCATGGTTTGGGGAAATAGCGTTGCGACTGACAAAACCGGATGAGAACGGAGCCCAGCTAATCGAGTGATGGCAGGATATTTGTTAATTCAGGCCGACGCTCTTCGAGAAAAGCCGGCAGCTTGAGACTCTCACCGAGGTGATCAGGATCCTCATCGACGGTGAAACCAGGCCCATCAGTCGCAATCTCAAAAAGGACACCGCACGGTGCTCGGAAGCCAACGGCAGTCAGATATGTTCTCTCAATCGGCTCCGTCACAGCAATCTCGTATTTTTGCTGCAGTTTTTTGGCCATTTTTGCCTGGTCTTCAATACCGGCGGCACGAAAGGCGACGTGTCTAATCGTGCCCCCCCCGAGCCGGCCTCGAGATGACGCGCCCACCGTTTGCAGCGTGAGCGAGCCTCCAGGACCGTCGTGCGCGAAGAAACGGATCGCTCCGTTGGCCTGTGAAAGGCGCTTAAAACCCAACACATCCTCTAGAATATCGATGGTCGAATCCTCCGCCCGGACATTTAGGGTCACATCGCCAAGCCCAAGGACTGCCGGCACGGTATCGCCCGCACCTTGTTCGCAATCAATTTTCTCCGACTCCACAAGGGCAAGCGTCGTGCCATCAGGATCTGCGACGCACAGCGTAGGCTCCCCAAATGGCGAGTAATCCAAATTGCAAGCCACATTCGCGGCCTTCAACCGTTCTGACCACCATTTGATGGACCCCGACCGCACGCGGAACGCGGTCTGCACTACCTCGCCTACTCCGACCATTCCTTTTGAGACGCATCCCCACGCCAGAGTACTTATCACCGTACCTGAGCTCCCAGTGTCGTCACCGTAATAGATGTGATAGCTCCCCGGATCGTCGTAACAGACTGTTTTTTTGATCCGTTTCAGGCCTAAAATACCAGCATAAAAATCTGATGATCGTTGCACATCGCTGACGATTGTCGTGACGTGATGGAGACCGCGTGACTGCGAACACGAACCATTCGATCTGATCATGGTTCGCTCTCACAGTCACACTGTCGCGGACAGGCAAAGGATCTTTCAAAACTCATCAGCGAATTATCGATGTCGCAATCCTGGCTATTCATAGGCGCAAATTGCCCTTTCCGCGGTCATCCTTGAGCGTTGCCACCGCTGTCAATTTGCTTATTAAAGGCCTCCAAGGATCGGCAGTCTTGGACTTTCGCCCGATCGCGTAAAAGCGCCCAATTCATTTGAGGGCGATAAGAGCGAAATTTTGTGCGCTGCGGCCTCGTATAGGGTCCAGGTGATGGAGCCGTAGGGCATATCAAGAGTCGGCAGGTATTTTAAAACACGTTGCCGACAGGTCGAGAATTTCAGATTACGATGCTTCACCCAGCATCCGAGTCTGACCGACAACAATTTTGGCGCCGTCTATGAATGACAGCACCTTCATCTCAATGATCTCATCGAGAGAACCGATGGGCATATTGTAAATAAATTTCCGTACACCAAGATAGAATATTGCGGCGTGCAACCCCCAAATCGCCTCGACTTCAAGTGGGGTCACAGGCAGATCGTCGATTGCCGGCGACCCAAACTCCAAGCGCAATTCCTCAACGACCGCGCTGAAGATTTGCCGCCGGAGAAGTTCGAGATAGCGATTATTAAAATCAAGCCCCTTCAATCCAGCGAACATAAACAACCTGACCCATTCATAGGTCAGAATCACTCTGGCGTAATCCTGGTAGAACGCGACCAAACGTTGCCGCAACGGCCTTGTGCGATCACGAACAAGTTCTTCCCAAAATGGATTCCAGCGCCGCATAAACACTTCTTGATAAACGCGCTCGACAAGCGCCTCCTTCGTCGGAAAATATCTGTACAGTAACGGCTGCGTGATATTGAGCCGCAAGGCGAGTTCGCGCGTGTTTCCTTCAAAACCATACTCGGCAAAGAAGCCGACCGCCTCTTTGACGATCGCCTCCTCCCGCTCAGCCGGCGTCATCCGCCTCTTCGCAGGAGCCTTCAGCCGCCGCCTACTCGGGCTTCTCACACCACGAATGAAAGATGTTTCGCTACCAGCCATGCTCTTATATTTATCATCTGAATAATCACGTGAGAAGCGATTTTCGAAAATTTTTGTTATCATGTCTTTTGAAATCCCTAACTTTCGGCAAATCGCGATGCGCTGGTCTTGAAATCTCTCAAAGCCACAATATTTATCGATCGATTATTAATCCGCCTCAGGCGATGAAGTGCGCGCGCTTGATCGACGATGGCCGATTACAAATTCGTCGAGATGACTTCAAGGAACATTGACATGCCCAGCCTATTCGATCCCATTCGGATTGGTGCACTCGAAGCGCCCAACAGAATCTTCATGGCCCCTCTGACGCGGGCGCGTGGCACGCGCGATCATAACCCGACACCGATCATGTCCGGCTATTATCGGCAACGCTCCAGTGCGGGCCTGATCATCAGCGAGGCAACCGGCATCAGCGCCGAAGGCTTGGGTTGGCCATTTGCAACCGGGATCTGGTCCGACACGCAAATCGCCGGCTGGTCGCGGATTACCGAATCTGTTCACGACGCAGGCGGACGGATATTTTGCCAACTTTGGCACATGGGTCGAGTTGCGCATTCTAGTATGCATGGTGGCGCGCAACCGGTCTCATCCTCAATGACGACTGCTCCGGGGTTTGCCCACACCTATGAGGGCAAGCAACCGCATGTCCAGGCGCGTGCCTTGACTCCGGACGAGATCCGTCGCGTGATTAACGATTACAGGCGAGCGGCACGAAATGCGTTGCGAGCCGGTTTCGACGGCGTTCAAATCCATGCGGCAAATGGCTATCTCATCGATCAGTTTTTGCGCGCCAGCGCAAACTTGCGCACCGATGAATACGGCGGCGCGATTGAGAATCGCATGCGATTGTTGAGAGAGGTAGGCGAATCAGTTGCGGCCGAGATCGGTTCCGACAGATTGGCCATCCGTTTGTCGCCTAACGGGGAGTCCCAAGGCGTTAACGATCCCGACCCGGAGCCGTTGTTCGTCGCGGTCGCGCGCTTTCTATCGTCGCTTGGCCTCGCTTTCCTTGAATTACGGGAGCCTCCCATGGATGGAACGCGTGGCAAGCCGGACCATCCACCGATTGCTCCAGCGATCCGGCGCGTTTTCAAGGGCCCGCTCGTGCTGAACTCCGACTTTGACCGTGTTAAAGCCACTGCGGCGGTCGCCTCTGGTGCAGCGGATGCAATCACATTCGGACGAGCCTTTCTCGCCAATCCGGATTTGCCGGCGCGGCTGATGCGCAACTCTCCCTTAAATGTCGACGACGTCGAAACATGGTATTCGCAAGGGTCTCAAGGGTATGTCGACTATCCGCATCTGCATGCAGAACAACTCTGAAAAGGCGAGCTAAATCCACCCTTGAGAGGAGGTCGCGATGACCGTTACGGTTACCATTACATCCGATTTTATCTGCCCGTGGTGTTTGATAGGCGAACGCCGACTAGCGAAAGCCATTCGTGCCTTGCCGAGCGACGTCACCTTCGATATCAAGTGGCGCCCTTTCGAACTTAATCCCACGATGCCATCCGAAGGAATGGACCGGCGAATTTATCGTACGGCCAAATTCGGAAGCTGGGAGCGTAGCCAGATGCTTGACGCCCAGACGACCGAAGCCGCTCGAGACGATGACATTGCTTTCGACTACGCTGCGATTAAAAAGACTCCTAACACGTTTCTAGCGCACCGTCTGATGCGGCTCGCCGAGCAGCGCGGCGTTGCCACCGGAGTCGCCAACGCCATCTTTGCCGCATATTTCGAGCAAGGCCGCGACATAGGCAACGTCGAGACATTGGCGGATATCGCGACAGAAAGCGGTCTAGATCGTTCGGAGGTCCGGGCGCTGTGTCAGAGCGATGAATCGGAGATTGAAACCCGTGCCGCAGAGAACGCGCAGTACGCGGCAGGAATCCACAGCGTTCCTCACTTCAGCATCAACGGACACATCGTATCCGGCGCACAGTCTGTGGAAACCTTCGAAGCGATCCTGCGCCGCGCGATCGAACGGACTGACGCCCACGCTTCGGGTATTTCATCGAACACCTAAAGAGCGTCTTTGAGTATCTGGGTCGAAATAGACGCTAACGGGTTCTTGATCAGGATGAGACTCGCCATCTCAAGACAATGATCCTTGGATGCGACAAAACAGCGCCGCCAAGCGATATCGTCGGCGCTATTTCCTTCCACGCGGCCCCCATATGCGTTCAGCCCCGGCTTTGGTCATAATTATGGAGCCGAACGCGACGTTCCTTTTTAAGGCGAAGCGTCATTTCAGCGGCGCCACGCAAATCAAGTGCATTGAAGTCGTCTGTGTCCACTTGGTACAAGCGATAAAAATAGTCGTCGTGCCGCCGTTTTGTCGCGGGCAGCTCACCGCTCTCTTTGAGGCGATCCGTCGCATAGAGGCGCAGTGTTTCCAACATGTGGTAACCACCACCTCGCAGATCCGTCGTTAACATCGACTTGTCTGCTAAGCGGTCAAGCATATCGAGAGCAACCGTTGAGCGTCCGCCCAATTCCGGGCATAGCGCGACCGTTGCATCTGCATCAAAAATACCGCTGAAAACCGAGAGACGTTGCCAAACAGCCTTTTCTTCAGGCGATAACGTCTCGTAACTCCAATCGATCATCGCGTTTAAGTTTCGATGCCGAGGCAGCGCGGAGCGGCGTCCCTTGGTGAGCCATTGAAACCGATCTTCTAGTTGCATACGAAGTTGATATAATCCGAATGCAGCGAACCGCGTTGCGGCGAGTTCGAGCGCGAGCGGCAGACCATCAAGATGTCGGCAAATGTCAGCCGCCACCGGAGCAAGACCGTCTGTGAGCACAAAGGATCCCGCACACGCGCAGATCCGCTCAACGAGAAGTTCAACCGCTGGATAGCGCAACGCTTCCACCGCGGAAGGACGGTCCGTGGCGGGTACCGCGAGTGGCGCCAGGCGCTCAACCCATTCGCCCGCTCCGCGCATCGCCTCGCGACTGGTCGCGAGCACGTTCAATTCCGGACAATTTTGCAGCAGGGCCTCCGCAACGGAAGTAATCGCAGCGACCACATGCTCGCAATTGTCCAGAACAAGCAATAAATTGTAGCCCCGCAGGTGCGCAATGAGGCTGTGCAGCGATGGGGATTCGCCCGCAGGCAACCCGAGCAACCTCGCAATATGCACAATAACCAATTCACTATCGGCCAGTGGCGCCAAATCGACGAAGAGAACTCCCTCGCGATAACAGCTGCACAGAGCGTTGGCAGCGGCAAGTGCGACGGCCGTCTTACCAACACCGCCGCAACCTGTGATCGTTACAAATCGGCGCTCACGAAGCGTGGCCGCAATGCTTCGGATTATGGAATCGCGACCGATAATACGGATCAACGGAATAGGAGGCCGGAAACAGTCGCGTATCGCGTTTCCTTGCGATGTATATTTTGATGGTTCGGCCCGATGAATATCGGCGACAAATGAATAGCCGCGACGGGCGACATTTACGATGTATTTTGGATCGGCTTTTCGATCACCCAAAGCACGGCGAATGGCGGCGATATGAAAACGCAGGTTGCTTTCCTCGACAACAGCACCGTGCCATACCTGATCAAAAAGATCTCGTTTACTGACGATTGTTCCGGCGCGTGTGACAAGCGTGGCAAGAACATCCACCGCACGCCCCCCCAGCGGTACCGGCGCGCCATTTTGGGTAAGCAGTCGGGCGGTGAGAGACAAACGAAAGGCACCGAACGTCACCGTGTCGTCGTCGTTAGATTGTTCATCAAACGTCGACGCACGTTCCGACATTGTTTGTTCGAAAAGCTTCGAGCTCGCCACTAACTCTAGTCCTCTATTAATCGCTTTAATGGGTGCTGTCAGCAGCAAGACGGGAGCTTGCGCGCCATGAAGAACGGCTGAGTTATCCCGCCGCGTCTCAAGTATGGCTTGGCAAGACCACGCCAATTCGCTTATCAGCGACACTAAACCACTGAAGTCGCGGACATATCTCGATTTTTCTTTTTGACCTCCTCTTTGATGCCAAGGTCCTTTTGTCGGGGCGGGGACCGATGCGATCGGGAACGTCCCTGAAATGCCTGTAAGAAGCCCGTGCGTCTTGTCAAATGTCGATGTCTTTTGCACTTTTTCTCGCTCCAAGGGGCTGCGCGCCCAAGTCGAGACTCCTAAGTGCTGTTTCGACAATGTATTTCCCGTACTCTCGCGTCGCGCGACAACAGAACCCGCCTTGGGTCAGGGTTCCTGTACGATCGCTTGTGGAATGTGGTCACGACACGCATTCAGATGGATTGGCCATGGGCACACGCCGCTATCAGCAGTCACGAAGGCAAATGTGGCCTCGGGGATTTTAATCGGCTCATCACGGTCGCGTGATTTCCACCGCGCCTCGACTTTGCATTTCATTGGCGTTCCACCAACGTCGACAAGGTTCGCATGGCCTGAACCTCACCGCGTTCACGGTGATCACATACCGCTCGCCGGCAGCGGTGCATTCGGACTGTCGAGAAACTCCACCGTCGTGAAGACCAATTCGGTTTGGCCTGTGTTCTCAAGATCATGGATCATGAACTCCCCAGGGCCATAGCGATGATGTTGCGTGTCGCCGGGCGCATATACGGTCTCTGCTACACGACCGTCACCATAGTGCGAGCGTGCCGACCCCGCAGTCACTGCGGTCCAAAAATAATCCAATACATGTGTATGAAAAGCCAGCCGCTCGCCAGGCTTGAGGCCGATGTGCCAGACGCGAACGCGGTTCGATTCGGAGACGAGTTTGCTTCCGACCTGCCCTATTCCAGCGCGCTGGAAAAATTCCCACCGGAGGTTTTCCGGCCATTGGGCGGGAGCCTCCGGCCATTGTGTGATAACAGTTTTGGTGTCACGAACCTGTTGCATCTTTTCGCTCCGCGAGAGTGGCTAGTGAATCATCGGTGTTTTAGAGACTGCGAGACCAATTTCTGCAGCGACGGATTGAGCATCGAAGGCGTCTCGTGCCGCCGAAGCTGCTGCACTTCGGTCACTTCGGGAGATGAACCAGCAAGTGAAGAAAGCCAGCGGAAGGGAGAACAGTGCAGGGTTATCGTAGGGAAACGGCGCTGGACCAAATTTGAAGGTTGCAGTCCACACCCCGGGACTCATGGCAACGAGGACCAGCGAGCTCAGCAATCCTGTCATCGACCCAATGACCGCCCCGCGAGTCGTCAGGCCACGCCAAACGACCGAAAGCAATATAATTGGGAAATTCGCGCTTGCTGCGACGGCAAACACGAGGCCGACCATAAAGGCGATGTTCTGATTCTCAAAAAGGATGCCCAGCGCCATGGCGACAACACCGAGCCCGACAGCGGCCATCTTTGAGGCCCTGACTTCTTCCCGCTCCGTCGCTTGGCCTTTGCGGAACACGCGCGCGTAGAGATCGTGGCTTGCGGCGGAAGCGCCGGCGATCGTCAATCCGGAAACGACTGCAAGAATGGTTGCAAATGCGACAGCTGAGATAAATCCGAGCAGCACGGCACCGCCAAGATGATCCGCCAAATGCAACGCGACCATATTTGCTCCCCCGATAAGAGCGCCCGAAGCGTCACGATATGCTGGGTCGCCGGAAACCAAGGCGATAGCGCCAAAACCAAGGACGAACAGCAAGCTGTAGAACACAGTTATGAACCCGGTCGCGACGAGCACGGACTGTCTCGCCTCACGCGCATCCCCCACCGTAAAGAAGCGCATGAGAATATGCGGCAGGCCCGCAGTTCCAAAGATAAGAGCGATGCCAAGCGAGATCGCCGAAATCGGATCCTTTACGAGGCCCCCCGGTGACATGATGCTGACGCCCTTCGGATGAACCGAGACAGCCTGCCTAAACATCGTTTCAAGACTAAAACCGAAGTGCGACAGGATCAAAATCGACATGATCACGCACCCGCTCAGCAACAGGACTGCCTTGATCATTTGCACCCAGGTCGTCGCCAGCATGCCGCCGACGGCGACATAAAACATCATGAGCAAGCCGACGATAATCTCGGCAACATAATATGGGAGCCCAAAGAGCAATTCTATGAGCTTGCCGGCACCAACCATTTGCGCAATCAGATAGAAGACAACAATCACGAGCGTGTTAATCCCAGCGACAACACGGATTGGCACTTCTGACAACCGTGAGGCAGCGACATCGGCAAACGTATAACGCCCGAGATTTCGCAAGGGCTCTGCAATCAAAAATAGGATCATCGGGAACCCGACGAGGAAGCCGATTGCATAGATCATCCCATCATAACCAGATGTATAGACCAGCGCCGTGACACCCAGAAACGTCGCCGCTGAGGTGTAGTCACCAGCAATGGCAAGGCCGTTCTGGAAGCCGGACAGGCCTCCACCGGCGGCATAAAAATCGCTCGCCGTCTTGGTGCCCCTTCTCGCAGCCCAAAAAGTAATGGCAAGACTCAAGGCGACAAATCCGAGAAACATGATGATCGCGATCGGATTGAGCTGCTGACGGGAGGTTGGGCCAATCAAAGTGTCCGACCAGGCGACGTCCATCGATAGGATAAACGCAAGCGCAGACAAGATAACGCGCATCATTGGGTGTCCTCCAGAATGCGACGTCTTAGATTTTCCAGACGTGTGTTGGCGATGAGAACGTACAGAACGGTGAGCAGAAAGCCTAAGCAGAGCAACCCAAGCCCGACGACCACGCCCCACGTAATCACGGAGTCTTGTGCAATTGGGACGCCGCGCAATGTCGGGCGAAAGGCAATCGTCAATATGTAGCCGAAATAGGCTGCGGCCGTGACGCCCGCAAGCGTCACGCCAAGGCATCGCCGCTCAAAGGCAAGCCGACGAAACAGCGGATGCGATGCGACGCGCTTAGCGTTCATGTTCTGAGTCTCGTTCGATTTCGTGAGCACGCTTGCAACACATACGCGGGCATGAGGGTCGGATAATCGATGTAACCTTCTTCAGTGCCGCCATACCAACCGATCGGGCGCGGCTGATTGTATGGTCCGCCGCGGCTGATTCGCTGGGGTAAGTCCGGGTTCGCAAGAAACGGCCTGCCAAAGGCCACCATATCGATAACGTCACCACCGACGAGCGCTTCACCGGCGATGGGTGAGATCCCGCCATTGGCAATAAGGGAACCGCGAAAATAAGGATTCACCGCCGCGACGAAACGAGGCAGATCCGGCTCGCCCGCCCAAGCGTTCGTATCGGCAAGATGCAAATATGCAATATTGAAGCTATCGAGCAGGCGGGCAACGGCGCTCGCTGTTCGGTCTGGATCCGGATCGCGCGGATTATTGTAAAGAGCATAAGGCGAAATCCGCACGCCGACACGGGACGGCTCAATGTGCGAACAGACGGCCTCCATCACTTCCTTCAAGAGGCGAAGCCGATTCTCCAAAGAGCCGCCGTAGCTATCGGTTCGCAGATTGAGCGTCGGGCTCATAAATTGTTGCAGCAGGTAGCCATTGGCGGCATGAACTTCCACCCCGTCCGCTCCCGCTTTCACGGCATTGGCCGTTGCGCGCCCGTAGTCTGCCACGGCTTCGGCAATCTCGTCCGTTGTCATCTCTCGAGATGGCGTCGCGGCGATTCTGGCGTACCGCCCATTCGCCATCAGTCCCCAGACTTGCAAGGTATCGAGATCGTCGTTCACGCCAGAGGGCGACAGCGGTTGCTGTCCGTTCAAGATCGCGTCCGACCCAACGCGGCCGCAATGCCACAATTGTACAAAGATCGCGCCGCCGACGCGATGTACCGCTGTCGTGATGGATCTCCAGCCATTGACCTGAGCCGCGCTGTAGATGCCGGGAGCACGTTCGAAGGCACAAGACTTCGCAGTGATATTGGTAGCCTCGGTGATGATAAGGCCTGCCGAAGCGCGCTGCGCGTAGTAGGTTTGCGAGATGGGTTGAGGGACACCCTCGGAATCGGCGCGGCTGCGGGTCAGCGGCGCCATAATGACGCGATTTTTTAGTTTCAGCCCCTTAAGGTCGATCATATCGAGCAGGCTTGTCATAACGCTCATCCTCCCACAATTTCTGAAGCATGTTTGAGGTCCGCGTTTTCGGACGCTAGGAAGGTCATTGACGCTGTCTCCGCTAAGACCGCCTCCGGCGAGCGGTGCGCCTCTGCCGCCGCCCGATCCTCCGCGGTATCGATTTGCGCCTGCATATAGGCTCCGAGGTGTCGCGCTCGCGCGATGATCGCTCGACCGATTGGAAGGCGCCGCGACTCAAAGCGTTTCACCGCCGCTTCAATGGAAGTCTCGTCACGGAGTGCGTCCCGCAGGGCCAACGCGTCGCCAGCCGCCTTGGTAACGCCTGCTCCGACGTGCGGCCGGGCGACAAAGGCAGCATCACCCAGAATGACAGTGCGGGGTCCCAGGGCCATTCGCGGTGTTTCAAGGTCCTGGATGGCTTGAATAAACGGTTGTGTCGTTTTTTCGACAACCTCGGCGAATTGCGGCGCGAGCAGCCGTCGTGCGTCATCGCGCAAAGCGGCGGTCACCTCAGGACGAATCTTGTTCGGGGGTATCGAGAGTGTGTGCGATACGCCATCTATGTCGGTCAGAAGATGTCTGAGCGTGCCGTCGGCAGCGGCCGGTCGATACCAGACGAAGTTAAAGCGACGTCGACCCCGTTCCATTGCCTCGCTGGTCCCGGCAACTGGATAGCCGAGCATCTGTTCGCCATCAGGCAAAGAAAAGACAAAGTGGTCGCAAATGTCACGCCGGGTGGCCAAAGACAAATCCGCCTCGTCAACCAAACCGCGCCATGCGACATATCCGACATAAGCTGGCGCAACGGTTGGGGCATATTGGGCGCGCACGGTCGAAAAAATCCCGTCGGCACCGATCAACAAATCAACCTCTGTTGCAGATCCATCCGCAAAATGTGCAATGACCGAGTCGTTCCTTTCTTCAACACGTCGAAGATCGCGACCGTGGCGATAAACCTCGGCGGGCAGGGCCTTTCGAAGCAGCGCGTACAAGTGCCCCCAAGAGGTAAGAACTTGAGGCAGCTCCAATTCGCCGGCGACAGATCCATCGTGCGCGAGCACGCGCCGCCCCTCGACCGCCACGCCCACTTCAGCTGTGCGCCGATCGATTCCGGCTTGGTCAATGACGTCGAAAAGCTCTGGATGGGTGACGATTCCAGCGCCTCTTCCGGCTAGTTCACTCCCGATGCGCTCAAAGATCTCGACCGTCCAACCTGCCCGGCACAGCAGCAACGCGCTGAACAAACCGGCCATGGATCCTCCAATGATCGCGGCCCGCTCGGCACGTCGCGTGTACGTTTGGTTCATGGCTTCGCCTCCCATCGCAACGCTCCTTGTTCGATACGTCGTGATCATTATTTATCTCTTGATAAATTACTGCCAACACACCCTGATGTCAATGAAAATATTTATCGAACGATAAATTATAATTTTTGCTTTATTTTTTAGCCGATTAAGCTAGATCGGCTCCCCCTCAGCTGGCGATATTAGTGATCGTCTGATTAATAATAAGATGCCAACTGCCCAACCGCCACCGTTGCTGGCACCTCGCACTTAGGCTTAGTCGCTTGCGAGATTGCTCGAACTCAGCCTGAGCATTTGCCGGTTCCGCCTATACGAAGCGCGGGATCGGCCCAACATGCGGAGTTGTGTTGCCAACCAGATCGACCTCAACTTCGTCGATGTAGCACCAACCCCAACCTTCGGGAGGATCATACCCCTCGATGATAGGGTGACCGGTGGCTTCGAAATGCCGCCGTGCATGACGGTGGCGTGAATCGTCGCAGCAGCCAACATGTCCGCAACTTCGGCACAGCCGCAGATGCACCCATCGCGACCCAATGCGCAAGCATTCCTCACAACCGCGCGCGCTCGGCGTGACGGTCTTGATTTGTTGGGCATGAGAACAACTCATAGCGGAACCTCCAGCACGGGTGGCGATGAAACAGCATCCGCCGTAATGCGTGCCAACCTCGAATGGATCGCTGTGACGACCTGTGCCCCCTCCCCGACGGCAGCCGCCACACGCTTGACCGATCCGCTGCGTACATCGCCGATTGCGAATACGCCTGGGATGCTTGTCTCAAGCGGCGAACAGTGCTCGCCAGCATCTTCTCCAGTCTTGATAAATCCCTTGCTATCGACCTTGATGCCTGCTTGTACCGCCCACGACGTTTCCGGATCCGCTCCCACAAACAGGAAGATGTGCTGAGCTGAGCGCCGTGTCTCCTCACGTGTGCGAGAATCTTGCCAGGTAACTGCGCTGAGGACGCCACGCTCTCCCTTTAGCGACGAGATAACTGCATTTGGAACGACGGTGATATTATCTAAGCCGTTAATTCTGTCGCAAAGATACTGCGAAACGCCTGCTGCAAGGCTCGGCCCCCGAATGATCATCCAGACTCTGGCCGCCCGATTGGAAAGATACACGGCCGCTTGAGCCGCTGAGTTTCCGCCGCCAACCAGAACGACCTCTTGCCCGGCACATAGTCGCGCCTCAAGCGACGACGCCCAATAATGCATTGAACGTCCGTGATAGGTGCTGCCACCTGCCACATCTAGATCGCGATACCGAACGCCCAGTGCCAGGACGACCGTTTTCGACTTGATAATCTCCTCACTTTCAAGTTGCAGCTCCAGGTATTCAGGGTGATGGCGGCTCAGCCCTTTCACACTGGCAGGTATGCCGAAAATGACACCGAATTTGCGCGCCTGAGCGTATGCTCGTGATGTCAACTCCAAGCCACTGATCCCAGCCGGAAATCCCATGTAGTTCTCAATCCGGGTCGATGAGCCGGCTTGGCCACCATAGGCCACGCAATCCAACACAAGGGTATTCAACCCCTCAGATCCAGCGTAGACAGCGGCGGCCAATCCGGCCGGACCCGCACCCACGATAACAACGTCGAATACCTTCTCAGGCTCAAAACCTTCGAATAAGCCCAGGCTCTGGAAGAGCTTTCGTTCATCGGGTTGCCGCAAAACCGAACCATCTGGGCAGATGACAATCGGCAAGTCCGACGAACTAAGCCCCTGGTTCCTGAGGAAGGTCGCTGCGTTCGCATCGACGCGCGGATCTAGGACAACGTGAGGGTGGCCGTTACGTGTAAGTACCATTACGAGGCGCTTCGCATCCCCGTCATCCGTGTCGCCGATAAGTGTTGTCCCACCGGCACCTACATTGATCAAGCCATCGCGTCGCAAGAGCAGCGCGCGCATGATCCGTTCGCCAAGCTCCGCTTGGCCAATAAGGACTGCGCGCAACTGCGAGGATGCAATCGCGAGCACCTCGACAGATCCCTCGGCCCGAGCATCAACCAGAGGCGACTGGCCGGCCAGCTGCGCAATTTCGCCTGCTATAGACCCGTGATGAAGTGTTGCAATTTCATAAGAATGGCCAAACGCATCCCGACCTATGATCGACACCTGCCCTGAGAGAATGACCATGAGCTCTGGCTGACCTGTCACGCGCTCCCATAGGAGTTGGCCTGACGCATATTGTCTTTTCTGACCAAATGGACGCAACTTGTCGATGTCAGAGGTTGAAAGCGTCGGAAAGGTTTGGTTGTCATGGGTAGAACCGTTGATCGGCGCAAAACTCGTCATGGGACTCCCTCTGCCGATCGAAATGCTGCACTCGCCTGGACTCGGCGTCTTGTCGGTCTTCGGGTCGGATTGGACAAACTCAGCTTTTCGATTCTGATCGACAGAATGCAGATCACGAATGCGCCGGTGATGACCTGCGCACCAGTTTGCCCTAACCGCTAAGCTGATCGGTCGCCAACCTCGTTTCTTTGCGTGGACGTACCTCCCACATCACCGGAGCCATACAAGCCAATCGGGTGGCGGGTTGAACGTGATCTTTGTTTCGACCGACATGCCGGGCGAAACCCAGTGCAATGCCTCTCCCGGATCGTCGAAGACGATCTTGACTGGAACGCGTTGCACGATTTTGACGAAATTGCCGGTTGCGTTCTCTGGTGGAAGCAACGCGAATTGCGCGCCCGTGCCACGTTGAATGCTGTCGACATGGCCTTTGAGCCGCAAATCGGGAAACGCATCGACACGAATGTTCGCTGGCTGTCCTGGCCGCACATTCGTCAGATCGGTCTCTTTGTAATTCGCGGTGACATAGAGCGTATTGGGCACCGCCGAAAACAGGACCTGCCCCGGCTGCACGAAATTGCCCTCCTCCACATTCTTATTCGCAACAGTCCCGTCGTCTGCGGCATAAATCTTCGTGTACGATAAGTTCAGCTTCGCTTGGGCCAGTGCCGCCTCGGCCTTGCTCACCATGGCCGCTGCTTGTTGTTGTTGCGTTGTCAGCACGGCGACATGCGTATTGGACGCATCCAGCGTCGCAAGATCATGCTGAACCACCGCTTGTTTTTCACCAATGTCGGATTGCGCCTGCTGATATCGCTCGTTACTACCGATTCCTTCGTGGGCGAGAGACGCATAGCGGTCGAGCTGCTGCTGCAAGAAGGTAAGATTTGCACGGTCGCCGCTAACCGTGGCCTCATTCTGCGCGATTACCGCCTGCTGCTCTTTAATCTGGGTTTCGATGTTGGCAACATTTGCCTTGGCACTCGCGAGATCCGCCGTAGCACTGTCCACGGCCACTTGATAGTCACGGGGGTCGAGCTCGATCAACAAATCGCCGGCCGCGATTTTCGAATTGTCGTTGACATGCAGATTGGTCACATAGGCTGCGACCTTCGGGACAACCGAAACGATATGGGCATCGACATAAGCGTCGTTGGTCGCGGCGACATAGAGGCCAGGTACGTAGAGGTAGGCCCCGGCAGCGGCAAAAGCCACAAGACCCAGCGTCAGCACCAGAAACGAATGACGGCGGTGGGATGCTAAAGGTGGTGCCGGGACCGCGGCGTGTGCAGGCTCGCCTTGCGGCGCCGGCGTGGTCTTCTCGGTTGCGGTCTGCTCCGTCATGGGTTCAAAGTCCTTGCTTGTCGCATGTCATTTCTTAGTTACTGGCGTAGGGGGGATGATCGGCACGATGCACAAAGCCAGCGCTCCGACAGCGGCCATGAAGAGAAAGGCATCGGCGTATGCGAGTGTGGCGGCCTGCCGAGCCCCCGCTTCGGCAAGAAGGCGGCTGGCCACTTTCGTACTCATCAGATGCGAATAGCCGTCTCGTGACGAGACGATTGAAGCCGTGGCGCGGAGCCAATCCTGCGTGATCGCACTGGCCTCTCGAATATGATCAAAGAGACGGGATGAATGAAGCGTCTCGCGCCGCTCCAGAAAAATCGTGACCAAGGCGACACCGATCGCGGCACCGAATTGGCGAAACGTCATGTAGAGCGACACGCCGTCGAGCAATTTGTTCTGCTCGATGCGCGCGACCGTGCCACTACCAACCGAAGGCAACAGCGGGGCAAGACAGCAAGCATAAAGAACAAGCGGGACAGCGTAGTAGAAGTCGGGCGTGCTCGTCGTCAACAAGCGCGAAAGCAACAGCATGGATAGAATGAGCATCGCCAGAGCAAGGACGATCGTTTTGCGCTGACCGAACCGAGCCACCAACCCCGGCACCGCGGGGCGGATCAGAAAGGCCGTAAGCGCATAGACACACATCACTTGGCCCGTGCGGGTGGCGCTGTGCGGCTGCGGATCAACATTACGCAAATATTCCGGCAGCGCGTAAAGGCTGCCCGAAAGAATGATGCCTGTGCAGACGCCGATAAGTGCAGACGACATGACATTGCGATCGCGGAGCAGATCGATATGCAACAAGGGCGCTCGGTTACTCGGATTTGCCTGCCAGAGCACGAATAGAAAGAACGCGACGGAACCGATCCAGGCAAGAAACTGAATCAACGGAGAACCAAACCAATCGTCAATGGCCCCGCGGCTGATGATGATTTGCAGCGATATCAGGGCGGTAGCCAGAAGGCCGATACCGAGATAATCGGTTTCAGCGTGATGGGTCGGCTGCTGCACGTTGTTCGGGAAAAACCGGGACAAAAGCCATATGGCGCCGGCCGCCAAGAAGAGATTGGGAAGAAAAATCAAACGCCAATTCAAATTGTCCGTGATAAAGCCGCTCGCCAAGAGCCCGGTCATGCTCGAAAGATAAAGTACCATCGACGCCCGCATCAATGCGGGGCTTCGCTGTGGTTTGGGCAGCAGCAGATAGATGCTTGCCCGCCACCATACGTATAGGCTGCCGCCAGCAAAGCCCTGGATTGCGCGCCAGAACAGCATGGTTGGCAGATCCGGCGCCAAGGCACATCCGATCGAAGCGGCTGCAAAAACCACGATGGAGGCGAGCAGAAACCGTTTGTAGCCGAAATGGCCCGCCATCCAGATCGACACTGGCACCCCGAGGAAGAGCGCGCCGCTATAGACGGTGAGTATCCAGCTTGCCTCGTCCGTCGACAATCCGAGCGTCCCGGCAATATCCGGCAGGATCAGATTCATGCTGTCGCTGGTGTAAAATTCCATTCCGGTCGCGAGGCCAAGGCCGAAGAGCAGCCCCGGCGCCGGCAGCGCACTCTTTGCCGATGGTGCGAGGGCTATGTCACTCACGCCGCATCCTTTCGCGTCACGCCATGATGCTCAGCCAATTCGATAAAATGATGCATGGTCTCGCGCGTCAACGGGCGATCCTCCACGCTCAACGGCCCCGCGCCGAAAACGACCACCATGAGGAACCCGCCGATAAGCCCAAGATTGGAGAGGAAATGATTCACCTCTTCAACGAATGTTTGGCCGGAAAATTGCCAGAACGGATGATAGAGGACAGTGATTGGCACGAGAAGCGCACACAGAATAAGGGCGCCGAGCCGCGCCTGGATCCCGAGCAGAACCGAGAACCCTGCCCCAAGCTGCATGATGACCGTGACGACATGCAGCAGCGTCACCATTGGCAACCCACTCGCTGCGATCTCCTGCTGGCCGGCGGACCAATGGATCAGCTTGTCGAACCCGCTATAGAGGAAGGCAGGCGCGAGCAGAATGCGCGCAAGCAGCATAAGCATGGAGTGGAGCGAAACGGCCGAAACAGAGGCGCGTTGCTGCTGCATATTCTTTTCTCCCATTCTCACCAACACGTCATCAAGATCGACAAATCCATTGAAAAGGCCAGACTCTACGTGTCAGGTCAGAAGGTGGAGAAGTGCTCGAATGGCATAGGAAACTGCCACAACGCTTACGACAGACGCAAAATATAGCCCCACGAACCAAAGAATCCTGTTGCTCATATTTCCCACCCTTTGTCGGGTATCTTGCCGCGAAACACGCGATACGCGAAAGCTGAATAGCCCAACACGACAGGCGTTACGACGATCGCACCGACAAGTAAGAAGATTTGGCTAAGTGGCGAGGAAGCCGCGGCCCACAGGCTTACATGGAAGGGTATGATATCGGGAAAAATGGCGTAGCCGAGACCAATCACTCCCAGGACGAAAAGACATATTGCCAAGGCAAAGGGCCGCGCATCCGCGCCACCGATCGATCGCACGAGAACAGCCGCAACCACGAGGAACAACGCGGCAATCGCAACGAGCAGCGGATAGTGATCCATCCAGATCGCTCGTATGCTCGGCTGAACATAGGCTGCCCCCGCGCATACTGCGACCGCCAACCCGATAAAGATCGGCGTCGCCAGACGCAGCGCTTTTTCAGCGAAGGTCCGCAACGTGAATGTCGCTTTCAAATGCAGCCACCCCGCGCCCAGAACAATGTAGCCGCAAAGCATCGCCAAAGCGCTCAGAATCGCAAACGGCTGAAAGACGTCGAACACGCTCCCGGCGTAGTGCTCACCATCAACAGAGACTCCGGCGACCAAACCGCCGACGATGAGACCTTGCATCAAAGCCGTGATGATCGATCCGAATCCGAAGGCGAAGTCCCAGATTCGCCGCCTTCTATCAACTTGATATCGAAATTCGAAAGATACGCCGCGCAGCCCGAGCGCCAGCAGCATAATGATCAGAGGAAGATAGAAGGCGGGCAGCAATATGCCGTAGGCCATCGGAAACGCTGCAAGCAAGGTGACACCGGCCATGATGAGCCAGGTTTCGTTTCCATCCCAAGTGGGCGTGACCGAATCGACCATCCGATCCCGAAGTTGCTCGTCGGATTGAAAGAGTAATAAAGCGCCGACACCCAGATCGAAACCATCCAGCATCACATACATGGAGAGCGCAAAGGCGGCAAAAAGAGCGGAGAGCAACGGTAGATCCATATCGACTACTCTCCTGGCGATGATGAATGAGAAGCCGCATTGCTCATGACGGCGGGCTTCAGGGCGTGCTTGAGAGAGCCCGATGCCTCCGCCTGTGCCGGCGCAGCCTCCGGGCCACGCCGGATCATACGAAACGTGAAGGTTAGAAACGCCGTCATAAACAGCGCGTAAACGCAGACGAAGGCGATCAACGTCGAGAGCAAGACATTTGCAGGGACCGGCGACACGGCGTCAACCGTGCGCAAAATGCCGTAGATCACCCACGGCTGACGACCAGTCTCAGCCAGATACCAGCCACCGAGTGTCGCCAGAACGCCCGACGGGGTCATGATCACCAGCAACCACAAGAACCAGCGCGCCTCAAATAGCCGGCGCTGCCATCGCAGCCAGAGCGATGAAATCGCGACTCCAAACATAACGATGGCGAGACCGTACATCAGCCGGAAACCGTAAAAGACCATTGCCATATTCGGTTGGCGGTCCTGCGGTGTATTCTTCAATCCAGCGACGCGACCCGTGAGCGAATGCGTCAGCCAGATGCTTCCGAGTATGGGAGTGCCGATCGCGACGCGGTTAACCTGGTTTGCCTGATCCGGAATAATGAACCAGTAATACGGTGCCGGAGATTCCGACTGCTGCTCCCAAAATCCCTCTGCCGCCTGCATCTTTGAAGGCTGATATTCGAGCATCTTGCCGTAAAGAATGTCGCCAATAAAAACCTGGACCGCGATCAGAATTGTCGCAAAGGCGGTGCCAAGCGAAACGGTCCGCCGCCCAAACGCCTCATGTCTACCTTTCAGCAGATACCAGGCTCCCACACCGGCCACGAGGAAAGATGCCGTGAGAAACGCGGCCGTGAGCATATGCGGTAATCGATAGAGCCAAGTCGGGTTGACGACCACTTTCCACCAATCGGTGACGATGACATGGCCGTTTTCTACGGTAATGCCGTCAGGCGTTTGCATCCAACTGTTCGCGGAGAGAATCCACGAGGCCGACATAAGGGTGCCGAACGACACCATGCACGTGGCGACAAAATGCAGCTTCGGCCCTACGCGATGCAGGCCGAACAGCATGATGCCCAGGAATCCCGCCTCGAGAAAGAAAGAGGTAAGCACTTCAAGGGCGATCATCGGGCCAATTGCGGGACCTGCCATCTGCCCAAATTTCGCGAAACCAAGGCCGAATTCGAACGACAGGACGATGCCGGTCACAACGCCGACACCAAAACCCATCGCGAAAATGCCGAGCCAGAAGCGATAGATTTCGAGATAGAGCGGCTGTTTCGTTTTCAGCCACAGTCCCTCGATGACCACAAGAAAAGCTGCAAGCCCGATCGATATGGTCGGAAAAATGATGTGAAAACTCACCGTGAATGCGAATTGCACGCGCGCGAGGACAGACGGATCGAGCGTCACGACCCATCCCCTTCAATTTGCCGGCGGCGGAAGACGAGAACCGCGCACACGAGAAAGAGGACAAGCGCCGCAATGGATTGCGGCAGGCCAAATACGCCGATGATCAGGAAGAAAAATGCGATCCCGATCACAGCTGCAACACAAGCGCTGCCAAGCCGCCATATCCTGTTGGGCGCCGCACCGCCGCTCTGGGTCATATTCATGGTCACACTGCCCAACAGGCGCATCCCAATGCACCCCAAAATGACTTCAGATCTCCGATCGGCAATTTGCTCGTCCAAGCGCTCGCATGGTCGTGTCCATGCACCATGCAGGAACTCGCGCAACCGCATTGCGCTGCCATACGCCGCTGCAGCGCTGTCGAATTGGCTTTGCCGGTATCGCCCCAAGCGCCATAGCCGCCGAAGGTACGCACCGGGGACCAATCCGGCATCGCGGGTGGCGGAATCGGTTGATCGAGATCCGAAAACGGACCCGCCGCGTAGACGACCCTGCCACCGACAATGGTGAGATCCGCCGTCGTATCAGCGATCTCGTCTTCTGCGGAGGCGAAGAAATCGCGATCGGGCACGATCAGATCGGCGAATTGCCCGACCTCAATGCGGCCTTTCTTGCCCTCTTCATTGGAGAACCAGGTGACATTTTCCGTCCACATGCGCAGCGCCGTCTCGCGGTCGAGACAATTGCGCTGCGGATAGAGGCGCAAACCGCCAACTGTCCGCCCAGTGACGAGCCAGGCCAGCGACACCCAGGGATTGTAGGAGGCAACCCGCGTCGCGTCGGTACCTGCCGAAACCTTCACGCCTTTCTCCAGCATCCGGGCAACGGGCGGCGTCGCTTCGGCGGCCCCAAGGCCATAGCGCTCGACGAAATATTCGCCTTGATAGGCCATGCGATGCTGAACGGCGATGCCGCCCCCGAGCGCTGCGATGCGGCCGATCGACTGGTCGGAAATGGTTTCGGCATGATCGAAGAACCAGTTCAATCCCGCGAGCGGAACGTCCTGGTTGACCTTTTCGAACACATCGAGCGCGCGCGAGATGGTTTCGTCATAAGTCGAATGCAGGCGCCACGGCCAGCGGTTCTCGGCCAGAATGCGCACAACCGCTTCGAGTTCGCCTTCCATTTCAGGAGGCATATCAGGACGCGCGACGCGGAAATCCTCGAAATCGGCCGCAGAGAACACCAGCATTTCGCCGGCGCCATTGTGCCGGAAGTAATCGTTGCCCTGCTTATATTTCGACGTCTTTGTCCAATTCAGGAAGTCGTCCTTCTCGCCCTTCGGCTTTTGCGTGAAAAGATTATACGCAAGGCGAATGGTCAGTTGGTCTTCATCCGAGAGCTTTTGAATGACGGCATAATCGTCTGGATAATTCTGGAAACCGCCGCCGGCATCAATCGCGCCCGTGACACCGAGGCGATTCAACTCGCGCATGAAATGACGCGTCGAATTGACCTGGTAGTCGAACGGCAATTTCGGTCCCTTGGCGAGCGTCGCGTAGAGAATTGCCGCATTGGGCTTGGCGAGCAGAAGGCCGGTCGGTTCGCCGTTCGCGTCGCGGACGATTTGCCCGCCTGGCGGCTCCGGTGTCTCGCGCGTATAGCCCACCGCGCGCAAAGCCGCTCCGTTCAGAAGCGCGCGATCGTAAAGATGGAGGAGGAAAACCGGCGTGTCGGGAGCAACCGCGTTGATTTCCTCGATCGTCGGCAAACGTTTCTCATCGAATTGATGCTCGGTGAAGCCGCCAACTACGCGCACCCATTGCGGCGGCGGCGTGATCGCGACCTGACGCTTGAGCATGTTCATGGCGTCACTAAGCGAGCGCACGCCATCCCAGCGCAATTCCATATTGAAATTGAGGCCGCCGCGGATGATGTGCAGATGATTGTCGATCAGGCCCGGCAGAACGCGGCGTCCCTTCAGATCGATGATTTTCGTCTTATCGCCGGCGAGCGGCATGATCTCTCGCTCATGCCCCACCGCAAAGAATTTTCCGTCCTTGATCGCGACCGCGTTTGCCGTCGGGTTGCTGCGATCAAGCGTCGTGACCAAGGCATGATGAAGGATAAGATCAGGCGCAGAGGCAGTGGCGCTCATGTTGGCGTCTCCGAGTTTTTCATGGTTTCGGCGTCCCCGCCAGCCGAATGGCGGCCAGGCAGCATGCCAAAAATGTGAGAAGTCGATTTTGCTTGCTGCCACGCGAACGCAAAAGCCGAGCCGGACAACATTTGCTTGCCAACCGGAATGACCTGCTCTCCGACCAGAATGCCGAGCAATCCCACAAGGGCGACCAGCGGCGGTGCTGGGGATCGCACGTTGAGCAGAGAGTAGATTATGCCGACCAACAGCCCAGCACCCAGCGAAAGCAGGTAAATTTTCATCGTATCCGACCTCGCGTTTCGCCGTCCGGCAGATGGCGCTTTCGCGCGCATCCCGACAAATGTTTCACCCTTCGGGCGATAGTCCTCAGTGTCCTTCGGAAGCACCGAACATGGTCTTGGCGTAAGTGATGCCAAGCCCATAGGCGCCGCCGTATTTCTTGGCGATGCCGGTCGTCATGTCGTAGGTTTGGCCACGCGCCCAGTCGCGTTGCAATTCCAGGAGATATTGCACCGAGGTCATAGGCCGCGCGCCGGCCTGCACCATGCGGTCCATGGCGCGGTCATGCGCCTCGGCGGATACATCTCCGCATCCGTCGGCAATAATGTAGACTTCGAACCCCTGATCGATTGCCGACAAAGCGGGACCGACGATGCACACGCTGGTCCACAGTCCAGCCATGACGAGGCGCCCCTTGCCAATCGCATTGACCTGCGCAATCACGGCCGCATCTTCCCAGGTGTTCATTGACGTACGGTCGAGCGCCTTCTGATTTGGGAATGCCTCAGCGATTTCGCTGAACATCGGCCCCGAAAAACTCTTTTCTGCCACCGTAGTCAGAATGGTGGAGACACCAAACCCCGCCGCTGCATGCGCGATCAAGCCTGCATTATTGCGCAGCAGGACGGCGTCGATCGACTTGGTCGCGAAGGCCATTTGCGACTGAAAATCGATCATGATCAGCGTATGATCGTTGGGCGACAGTAACAACTTCCCTGGTGCGGCAGATGCTTGGGCCATGATAATCACTCCTTTGTCACGGCACTTGTTCAGTGCGCCGATTCTTGTTGCGTTCTTGAGGTTGTGTGCTGCGCGCCTGCAACGCAGCCCGCTCTCGACAAGTGCTTCGCTTGCCTCCGCATAGTTCGACCGCGACGGGCAGAATACGAGGAGGAAGTTGTGAATAGATGTTAAAAGTGGTGAATGCTGTGCCGGAGACGATCCCGATAGGACGAAGCAAATTCACATCCGGTGTCACTCCATCCAGTGCGCGAAATTGGCGAAAGAACTATGAGCGGCGTTGGGAGTGCCTCGATGAAACACCCCAACAACGCGGATAATCAGATCTTCGGTATTAGGGCTCAACCGTCAGAACGCGGAACGTCTCCGGCACGATCGCAGGCCGGCTCGGTAGTTCCTCCGTTTTGGGCAACATCGGTCCTTGGTCGGAAACCGGCAGATACAGTCGATGGCTCGTCGGGTCGAGCGCCAGCGTCCGCGCGCCCGGCTCGGTTTTGATCACTTGGGCGATCTGGAATTTGCCCGCGTCTTCGCGCACGACGGAAACGGTCCCGTCACCGCAAGAGACGAAGGCAAGATCGAGCGCCGGATCATAGACAATCGCATCGGCGCCCTTTCCGATCGGAAGGCTGGCAAGGAGCGAACCGTCTTCGGCGTTCAGGATTGCGAGCACACCGCTGCGGCAACCGGCGAACAAACGCCGATGTTTGGCATCGATCGCAAGCGGCGTTGGGTCTTCGCAGCCGCCGCCGATGGCCCACTCGCCTGTCACCTTCAGGGTCTGCGCATCGATCTTGGCGATCTTCTGCTTGTCGGAAATATTAACGTAGACGTTGCCGGCACCGTCGGCCGCCGCATATTCCGGCGAGCCATCCAGCGTCACGTCACCTAGGCGCTTGCCCATACGCGGATCGAAAACGACCGCAAGATTGTCGTCGCCGGAAAAAGCGAAGCCGTGTTTTGAATGCGGATCGTAAATCACCGCATCGGGCGCGTGGCCAAGATCCACCTGCCGCAGCACCTTGAGGCCTTTCAGCGAAAAGACGGTCGATGTGTTGTCCTTGCCATCCCCTGTGAAGCCAATGCCAAGATCGGGCGCCAGAGCGATGCCATGAACCCGGGTGCCCGCGAAGGCCGGGATCGTGCCCGCGGACTTTTTGGATGCGATATCCTCGACGAGAACACCACCGACACGGGTCACGAAGAGATGATGGGTGCTCGGATCATAAGCGAGATAATCCCATCCGCCTTCGCCGCCAATTTTCGTCGTCTCGCCGATGTGGTAAGCAGGCGCTGGCGCGGCTGCGATCGCGGAACTGATGGCTGCAACGGACAATGCCGTTGCCAATCCGGCAATGAATCCAAGTTGGGCTTTTGCATTGCGTTTCATGTGTTTGCTCCTGTGTTTGAGAGGTCGCTCTTGGATGGAAAGAGGCTTTTTCGTTTATCCTTCGCTTGTCGCAGCGGTTTGCGGGACGTGATGGGTGGCTTCATCGGAACCATCATCGATTAACCCGGCTCTGCCTGACAGCGCCGCGTCCAGGCGGCTCTGATCGAGATCGCCTTCCCAGCGGGCCATGACGATGGTCGCGACACCATTGCCGATCATGTTCACCAGCGCGCGCGCTTCGCTCATGAAGCGGTCGATGCCAAGGATCAGCGCCATGCCGGCGACGGGAATGGTCGGAACGACGGCCAGAGTTCCCACCAAAGCGATGAAGGATGCACCCGTCACGCCCGAAGCGCCTTTCGACGTGAACATCGCGACCGCGAGAATCGAAAGCTCCTGCGCAAGGGTCAGGTTCGTGTTGGTGGCCTGAGCAACAAAAAGCGCGGCGAGACTCATGTAGATCGCCGAACCATCGGTGTTGAAGACGTATCCGGTTGGAACGACCAGGCCGACGATCGGCCGCGAACAGCCGGCGCGCTCAAGCTTCTGCATCAGGCTCGGCAGGACCGGATCTGACGACGAGGTGCTAATGACGACGAGGATCTCTTCCTTGATATAGTACAGGAACTTGAAGATATTGAACTTGGCCCACCATGCGATGAGGCCGAGAATGCCGATCACGAAGATGATGCTCGCGAGATAGAACGTGCCGATGAGTGTGAGCAGCGGGCCAAGCGCGGCAATGCCATATTTGCCGACGGTGAAGGCCATAGCGCCAAACGCGCCGATTGGTGCGAGTCGCATGATCACGTTGATGACCCCGAACACCAGGCGCGAGCCAGTGTCGATCAGATCACGCACCGGCTTGCCGTGCTCGCCAAGATGGGAAAGCACGTAGCCGAACAGCACCGAAATGAGCACGACGGGCAGAATGTCGCCTTTTGCGAAAGCATCGACGACAGTGTTCGGAACAATATTGACCAGAAACTAGATGATCGATTGTTCGGCCGCCTTGCCGGCATAGGCCTGAACAGCAGCGGCATCGAGCGTTGCGGGATTCACATTGAACCCGGCACCGGGCCGGATCACATTGGCGGCAACAAGGCCGATCACGAGTGCGATCGTCGAAACCACTTCGAAATAAAGCAGCGCCTTGCCACCGACGCGACCCACTTTCTTGAGGTCGTTCATGCCGGCGATGCCCGACACGACGGTGCAGAAGATCACCAGCGTGATGACCATTTTGATCAGTTTGATGAAGACGTCGCCGAGCGGTTTCATATCGACGGCGATGGGCGGCCAGAAATGGCCGAGTGCGATCGCAAGAGCAATCGCGATAAGGACTTGAACATAGAGAACTTGATACCAGCGCTTAGGGCCGGACAAAGCGGGTTGAGGCGATGCCATGAGCGTTTCCTTGCGACGAGCGCCATCGATGCGATGGATGCATGCATCCGTCGATGAACGGGGTTATTGAAATGAGGGAAGGGTCGATGCCTTTTTAGGGAGGCTTCGCTGTTGCCGCCGCCGGCGGATCATGTGCCGGCATGGCGAGAAGGACGCTTGCGGCAAGATCCGACATGTTGCGCAGCTGGCGTTTTTCGAACGGAGCGATGCGGCAGGAATCCCAGCGCGACAGCGTGACCTCTTCCTGGCCGTTCGAGAGGATTATCTCGCCTTCGAGCACCACGTAGATCTTTTCAAGATGGGAGGCGTCGAGCGTCGTGCCGCCGCCCGGCTCAATAGTCGAGACGCCCATCCAAAGGCTGTCTGTGGGCCCGGCTTCGCGCCCTTGCAAACGGACCATCTGCATGTGCTCGTGCCCCGGCGCCTCATAGGGCGGTGCTTTGGCGAAACGTGTGACATGCATGGCGTCAATCTCCCGGAACGAGCACGACGCGGTCTCGCGATGAACCCATCACCGTCTGATAGGCCGTGTGGGCTCGCTCGAGCGGATAGATGGCGTTACTGACGATGGGGAACGGTTTGAGGAAGCCGTCCGCGAAGCCAGGCGCAAGCCCTTTTAGGATGGCGCCCGTCTCGACCGAGTTGAGCGAAGTCGTATCGACGCCGACATAAGTGTGCCGACCCTTGTAGAAGGCGAGAAGATCAAACGTGACATAGCGTGCGACGGCAGAGATGAAGATCGCGCGGCCGCCGGTCGCCATGGACTTCTGCCCGATGTCGTAGAAAGGATCGCCAACGGTGTTGAAGACGATGTCAGCACCCTTGCCGCCTGTGAGTTCGCGCACGCGGCCCGGCACGTCGTCCGCACCGGCGGAGAGAATGGCGACCGGCCCATTCGCGTGGCCAATATAACGAGCTTCGCCGCGCACGACGCCAATCACGTTCGCGCCACACCAGCTCGCGATCTGTGCTGCGGCCTGGCCGACCTTGCCGTTGATCCCGAGTATCAAGACGTTCTCCCCAGGGACCGGCAAGCCGGCGCGCTGCAAACCTTCGGATGCGGTGACGAAAGGCACGCCAATGCCGGCCGCCTCTTTCACATCGATGGCGGGTGGGATCTCGACCACCGCATCGGCCTCCACAATCATGTGGCTCGCGTGCGAGCCATCCCGGCGTATGCCAAGGTCGCCCGAAGACCCAAACACCATCTTGCCGATGAGGGACGGCACGCCGGCGATGACCCGGCCGGCATAGTCGCGGCCGGGTGTGCGCGGAAAGACGGCATAAGGCATCAACCCGGTGGCTGCTTTGGCGTCCGAAGGATTGACAGCCGCCGCGTGTATTTCGACAAGGACCTCATCAGGCGCAAGCGCGCGCAGCGGGCTCTTTGCCACCGGCAATTCGATTTCCTGGTAGCTCGCTGCCTTATGCGCCAGTCTTAGGGCCTTAACAGCGCCCGGCATATCATTGTGCATGAGAGACATAACCAATTCCTTCAGAACGATTCAGCCGCGATCTTTGAGGCCGAGGAGTGCGCGCGCTTCTTGCGGATTTGCGATCTGGCCGCCGAGATCTTCAACGATCCGACGTGCCTTGGTCACGAGAGCGGCATTGGATGGCGCGAGCTCGCCGTGACTGAGGTAGACCGCATCTTCCAATCCAACTCGAACATGGCCACCGGCCAAATAGGACAGCGCAACGGTTGGCAAGGAATGGCGGCCGACGCCGATGGCGGTAAAAGTTGCGTCCGGCGGCAAGAGACCGCGGGCGTAGAGCACGGTCTCGGGCGACGGCTGAAAGCCGTAACGCACGCCCATCACGAAAGAAGTCAGCGCTGGTCCTTTCAGCGTGCCATCCTTGAGAAGGTCCTGCAGCAAAGCAATATCGCCGGAATCGAACAATTCGATCTCTGGTTTGACGCCGGCATCCGTGATGACTTTGGCCATGCGCCGCACGTTGGCCGGCGTGTTGATGACCACTTCGCCGCCCGAATTCATCGTGTTGAGATCGAGCGTGCAGATGTCGGGCTTAAGGATCGCAATGTGTTCGACGCGGCGCTCCGGCTGCATCAGCGTCGTGCCTGGCCCCTGCAACGCTCGGCTCGTCCTTGGATGGCACAAAGCGGCCGCCGGGCCCCGTTGTTACGTTGATGATGAGCTCGGGATTATGCGCGCGAATGCGCGCAAGAACATCCTGGTAGAGAGCGAGTTCCATCGACGGCCTGCCGGTTTTTGGGTCGCGGACATGGATGTGCACGATTGCCGCGCCAGCCTCGGCCGCGCCCAAAGCCGATTCGGCAATTTGTTCGGGGGTGATCGGCAGATGCGGCGTCTGTTCCGGCTTAGTGAGATTGCCGGTGATGGCGCAGGTTATGATGATCTTTGAGAGAGGCGCACGCATGGCAGATGTCCTTTAAAGCGCGCGGCCGCCATCGACCTGGATGATATGTCCGGTCGAGTAGGTCAGCATCGTGGCGCAGGCGGTGATCGCGGCGGCAATGTCTTCCGCCTCGCCAATGCGCTTCAATGGCGTCGAGGCCGCCACTTTGTCGTTGAAGTCGGCACCGCGGCCGGGCACGAAGCCGGTGTCGACCACGCCCGGAGAGACGGCGAGGACGCGCACGTCAGGCGCAAGCGCACGCGCCAGAGCTTTGGTCATGACATCAATGCCGGCTTTTGCCGCGCAATAAGCAATGGACGAACCAACGCCGGTGAAGGCCGCGATCGAGGATATCGACACCACGAGCCCGTCGCCCGACGCTTTCAGCATCGGCGCGAAGGTGCGGATCGCCGCGAACTGCCCCCGCCAATTGACCTGCATCATG
>Ga0206847_10029_pt1 | contig 46738 bp, 49 predicted proteins | sample Alteio_BWOrgCont_17_FD_152880 | JGI IMG/M metagenome (GOLD analysis project Ga0206847, IMG submission 152880) | Enriched cells from forest soil in Barre Woods Harvard Forest LTER site, Petersham, Massachusetts, United States -... | ecosystem: Environmental > Terrestrial > Soil > Temperate forest >... | reverse complement strand
GGTCTCATGCACGCGTCCGATTGCGATGTGCTTTTTCGCGTCGATAAGCGTGGTTTCGTCCCGGATGTCGTCGGTTATGCGGGTGATCGGACCAATTGCGCAGGCCTTGGCAATGACCAGTCTCGCGACTTTGAAGTCGCCTTGATCTAACGCGGTAACACCCTGTTGGGTGAGGGCATTAACCAGGAGCCAGGGCGCAAGCCCCGCTGTTTGCTTCTCGGAAAACTTTAGGCGCATCACGGCATTAGACCAGCCGAGCGCCCTTTCGGACAAATTAAGTTCGGGCTCGTCCTCGATTCGGCGCAGATCCGCGTCGAAGGCGAGGGAGATGGTATTGGTTGAGTTCTCCAGCAACGCCAAAGCTAGAGAATTGAGCGCCGAATCATTCTTCAATTGCATCGAACCGAGTTTGGAGCCAATAAGGGACTCGGTCTCCGGCAAAAACCTTCCAACTATTGGATTCGTGTCGCCCGCCGGCAGACCCGAACCGGACGCCAGGACGAAGATCCCAACCAGGCTCCAAGTGCGGACAGACCTCCAATGGTGAAGAAGTTTCCAATGGGTCGTCGGATAAATCATGATCGGGGTGTACCTTCGCTCCGTCAGGCTGACGAGTCAAAAAGTGACTTTTGGAGTCTTTCCGATTCGCCGGTTGTTCATTATTCGGGACGAAAACGGGACTTGGGGTGGTGATTGCCGCGGGGTCCGTCGCCAAGTGGTTTACGGGCGAGACCCATGCTCGACCCTCGAATGGCGACCGGGAGCCGCGTGGCGTAATGGTCAAGCATTGAAACGCTCGCGCCGGCAGGGTCCAATGGGTTTCCCGAGAACGCCGCCGGAGCGGATCAAGTCCGAAAACCATTGAACCTCCGGATGAATTCCGCGGAACGGGTTGCTTTTGGGGCGATGACGCGAGCGGCGACGGTCCTGAAGTCAGTTTTCAGCCAGCTGAGGTCGGTTCCATGGCCCGCAGGGAGAATGAGGGCGGCCGGAAAATGACGATGGCGCTGGGGAACGGGGCTGAGTTCTTGCTGTCGCCGAACTTCAGCCTTCCCTTCAGCAGGCGGATTTCTCCCTTCATGGCATAGCGGTGCCACCAGACCGTGTCGCATCGGGCGGGGATCAGGCAAACGACAGTGGCGCCTTGTTGGGCCGAGTCATGAGCTTTTCTGATCCACATCCCGATGCGCCGGCCATAAGGGGGATTCATGAACACGACCGCGTCGCTCCAATTCTGGCGCAGACCATCCTCCGCTTTGGTGTGATGGTTGGCGCAAAGACAATTCTCGTGCGTGGAACAGGGGTCCAGATCGAAGTCGAATTCCGCGCTCAAGGACGCGAATAGCCAGCGTGGCGTCGCCCATTCGTCCGTCTGCGACGAGAAATGCACTGATTTGCGGCGCTTGTTCTGGTCTTTTCCCGACGGCTCGTCAGATGGATTCTTCATTTGGTGGTTGGATGCGGGTTAAATCAACGAGTTCAAAACGTTGTCCGGGAGGTCCGCTGGTAATCCCGCAAATACGGGATCAAGCCGGGCCGTCATCGACGGAATCGCGGCCTTGTCGGCAAGAGCGCCGCTGGTTTCGCCCGCGTCCGAATCCGGATGAAATTCGGCGCCGTAATGCGGCGTCAAAAGCGCCAGCTTGCCCTCGAACAAACCTGGGGTGTGAACCACATAGAATGGCGGGAAATAGATCGCCTCGCATGGTGCCGAGGTCGGGATGGAAGAGGCGGCAATCGAATACCTCCCGTAACGGGCGGCGACCTTTTCACGCACCGTGAGCCTAAGCGATCCCCGCGCCATCAGATCATCGAGTACTCGCGTCGCTGCCGGCCCGCCGGTGTCGCCTGTGGGAGAAACGGTGGTGTCGAGCATTTCCACGACTCGCACCAACAGCGATCTCGATTTGACGTGCAGCACGATTTCAATCCGCCCTTGCGGGTCGGCCAGGCAGCGCTCGACCATGCCAAACTCGTGCGCGGCAATTGATTCTTCGTAGTTCATAATGCGGTCGTGGGATTGTGCGATCACGCGCCCATTCACTCCATTATCAGTCTGGTCCGCTGCCGGGGTTGCGCATTATTAGAACCATTTTGCCGCAACAGGCTTTGGATACTTGTCCATGCGGAGCCGATGACGTCCAGCCGCATGACCTGCGCGCGGAAAGGTGAAACAAGGCTCATCGCCGGGATCGTTACCGGTCGGGTTACCGGTGCGGGTTGTCCGCACCCAAGCCGGTATTGGACGGTTGAGGTGGCAAAGACGGTCGGCGAGGCAACTCGCAGCCTCAACCAAGCAAGCGGGATGGTCTTCATGGCTTTACGACTGGCGGCGTGTTGGTCGCCGGGAGCGGACGTGTGGTGGCCCGCAGATTGCCGATTTTGGACTGGGACATGTCAATGGTCTGCGTGACGTAAAGATAAAACTGCTTTCCGGCGGGGACGCGGACAAAGACCCCCTGCTTCTTGATGGTGTCCAGAATCTGCTGCGCATAGGTCGTCATGACCTGGCTGGCGCCCGCGAGCGGCGCGTTGCGCAGGGTGTCGCCGACTTGCGCGCCGAGCGCCGTGGTCTGGTATTGTTGGAATCCCGACGCGACGCCCGAAAGCATGGTGGCGGCAAACAGTTTGATCTCCTCCAGCGACTGGCTGCGGATGACGGTGCCGGAAAGTCCGGGGCTGCCATCGGTGACGCCCCAGTTGCCGGTCTTCTCATTGCATTGGCGGTCCAGGGCGATTCCCGTGACGAGCAGTTCCTCGCCGTTCTGTTTCACGATGGTCCAGATTCCCGTCGCGATGACCCGGTCGCGCAACGTATCGACCTGGGCGCGGCCATGAGCCTCGGATCCAGCCGGGACGACGAGCTTGCCGTCGTGCCAAAGGTCGGCGGTGACGAGGGCGATGACGGGTGTGTCGTTCGCCCCGGAATCAACCGCCATCACCAATTGGCATTGAACGAGCCTGCCCACGGGCGCGTAAACCGAGAGCGGCGGAGGCGTCGTGTCGGGCGGCAATTCCACATGGATGCTGAACAGCGGTTGCGGTTTCTCCGGCTTGGCCGCCTCCGTGATCACGTCGGGATAACCGGGCAGGCGCGTGACGGGCGGCACACTGCGCACCAGGGAACTGGGCGGCTCCGGGATCTGATTGGTGTAGGACCTCACGTTTGGCGGCGGCTCGCTGGAATGAAACGCCCCCAGCAGGCCGAACAGCATGACGGCCAGAAGCGCGGCCGCGATGAAAAAGGCCGGCCGGGATCGGACGGCGGCCAGCGGATTGAGATTAATGGCCATAAGAGATCGAGATGAGTTTGAAACCGGGAAATCCGAAGCTCCAACCAGAGGAACTCGGGGCCGGTTGGGAACCGACGGGGGCGGCGGAATAGTCGTAATAAACCGGAGTCGCAGGGTAGTAATAATAAGCCGGGGCAGGCGCGGGCGGTGGCGGTGGGGGCCAATACTGGACCGCGACCGACGGAGGTGGAGCGGGTTGAACCGTCACGTAACGCGGGCGGCTGGCACCGGTGGGATTCCCGACCAGGACGCTGACCTTGACCGGCTGGGCCGCAGGGGCGGCGAAAGTCCGTGGGGCGGGAATTGCCTGCGGAGGCGCGGGAACAATTGCTGCTGGATTCCGCGCCGGTGATGCTACCGCCGGGTCGTGGGTGACAATCCGGGCAACCGGCGTCGGCTGGTTGGTTGGCGCGATTGCGGAGTGGACCGGGGCGGGAGCGGGCGAATCCAACTGCTTCAACGCCACCACGAACGGAGTGTGGGGAGACAGGTTGTTGCGGCCCCCGTATGCCGTGCCGGTGACGGCGAAATACACGGGCGCCGCGGATTGTTCCGCGATCAGCCCGTCGGCGTTGTTAATCGACTGGTAATAGACCCGTTCACCGGCTTTGACCATGAGACTCTCGGGCAAATAACGGATGACCTGGGCCGTCTTGTTGGACAGCACGACATGAAATACCAACGTGTCTTCGGTTTCAAAACGGAACACTTCCGTGGTCGTAATCGTGAAATCGGCGTGGTCAGCCGCGGTGTTTGGCTGGACGCGCTCGACCCCGCTGACGACTTCGGGGTGCTGGAGCTTGAGCAGGGAAAAGGTTTTGGCGGTATCGAGTAGCGCCGGCAAACGTGTTGCGTTGGCGGGATGACGCGGCGCGGGCGGGATGATCGCGCCCGGCGGGGAGAAGATCACCGAGAACCACGGTTGGCTGGACTCGACCAGGTCCAAGACGTAGGTCTGGTCCTTCCACACGACGTTCAACATCGTATTGGTTCCCGGAACCAGCGCGCGCACCGTGAAAAACGAGCTGCCCGGCCGGAACGAAATGAGAAACAAAGCCGGTGATTTGGGATCGGCTGACACAAAAGCTCCCTCCAGATCGGAGACTGGACTGGGAAACCGGACGGTGGTTGGGCTGTTGATGGCGACCGGAATCCGGGTCACGGCCAGCGGACTCAGCGGCAGTTGCTGAATGGCGTCATCGAATTGGGCCTTCGCGGTCAGGAGGAGGCACAAACCAGCCAGAACTTTAATTGCGTGGCGTTTCATAATTCAGGGTGAAGTCGGAGACGATCAGGGGTTGCAGACGGTAACGGGCCAGATCCGGATTGCGGCGGAGCACCAGTTCCAGCGCGAAAGGGATCGCATCGGCGAAGGCCTTGTCACGAAAAACGCCATAGCGGCTCACCTCGCCGCTCACCCGGGCGTGGAATTCACCGGCGGCCGACTGACGGATGTCAATGCGGCTGATGAGGGGTTTCTGCTGCAATTGGAATTCGTCGAAGTGTCTTGCCTCGGCGGACTTCAAGACGGCCGCCCGGCTCAGCGCGGCCTTTGAGAGGAGCGTCTGCAGGAGTTCCGGCTCGTCAAAGTCCCGGCTGTTGCGCAAAAGCAGGGCGGTGGTGGCGGCGAACGCCGTGTGCTGCTGCAATTCGCGGGCCGCGGCGAGACTCTTCTGCGTGCCCGGCCGAACAGTGCCATCCTCGTCAATCACCGTGAAGCCGTCCCGCTGGCGGAGGACGGACAGCAAGACCAGCAGCGTCAGGCCGGCGCAGACCAGGGACGCGAGGGACACCCCCAGGCAAAGCCGCGCCAGGCGGTCCTTGTGGGCGAACAACTGTCCCGCATTGAAACGACTCGGGGGACTTGGAATGGATTCGGTGGGCACGACCGTTTTTTTAAGCTCTGGCATGATTTTCCTATTCCTTTCCGAGTTTCTTGAGGATGTCCCGGACCTGCTGGTCCCCGGTTGGGTCGCCCGGCGCGGGCGGTGCCGGAGACGAAGGCGGGTTGCCGGGAGAAGGCATCGAACCTGTGGCAAAATCGCCCGCCGATCCGGCCGAACTGGCGGACGGGGTGGAAGCGGCTGGCGAGAAACGCTGCCACAGGTGGGTGGCGGTGCCAGCCACGCCGGGCAGGCCAATGCTGACCAACACTTCCGCCGAGCGGGAAATGACCGTGGCGGCGCCGGGCGATCCGACCAGCACCTTGGAGATCATCGCGGGCGCGAAAATCGTGGAAAAGATGATCCAGAGCGCAATCACCGTGACGGCCAGCAGGTTTTGCAGGCCGTAGCCCAGCGAGCCGGCCACCGACTGCGACGCGAGAAAGTTCTGGTTCACCGCGACCCCGATCAAGCCGTCGGTCCAGGTGGCCGCCAAAGCCAGTCCAACCGGCCACAGCATGATGGCGAGAATTCGGAGCACATGGCGCAACCCCAAATGACTCAGTGGCTGGATCGCGAGCAACGGAAAGAGCAGTGGCGACACCGCCCAACACACCAGCAACAGGGCGCGTTGCACGCCATAAACGAAATACATGAGCGCCATTGCCAGCCAGGCGACCAGCGTGAGGAAGGCGTACACAATCGCCTCGAACCAATTGGAGCTGAACAAGGTCGACCAGAAACTCTGATTCCCCGCGGGCGCGCCCTGTGCCGCCGCGAGTTGTTGTTGATAGCGGGCGGCCACGTTGGCTGGCTGGGCGGGAATGTTCTGCTGCACCCATTGCTGGACCAGCGTCTGGCCGGTGTTGATGAAGGAATTCGAGTTGGCGACCAGCAGGACCACGAGGAAGAGCCGGATGATGAATTTCAGCAGGCCGAACGGCGAGGGTGGCGCGGCCCAAAACTCGAAGATGAACGCGAGCAACAATAGAATAAAGGCCCAGGGCAGAAAGAGCCGGTACAGGTCCGCGCACGCCTGGACAAATGCGGGAAAGGTTTGGTCGATGGTACTCATGTTACCTTAAGGGTTGCGCGGATCGGGAATCCGCACGGGGTTGGTGTTGGGAGTCAGAAACTGCCCCATGGTTTGCTGGGACGACTGGAAATCCACCACCCGGTTTTCCTGGCGCGCCTGCGCCTGTTTGGCCACGTCGTTTTCATTTTCAATTTTTTGGATCAGCACCCGGTTCAAGGCGGCGTCGCGTTCCCGGTCGATGCTGCCGAGGTCGGCCGCCTGGGCGGCCAGCACCCCCTGAAGCTTTTGGATTTCAGCCACGGTTTGGGCCACGCGCAGTTGTTCGGTCGTGGCTTTGATGTCATCCCGCGCCTTTTGGCGGCGCACCTCGGTGTCCTTCAACACGGCTTCGAGCGTGCTGGTCGCCTCCGTGATGGCGTCGAACTTCCGAAAATCGTCCGCGGGCCGGGAATATTGGAGGCCGGTGCTGGTGGTGATGGCCTGGCCGACCGCGCGGTATAACCCTCCGCCGACATCGGTCATCGCGGCCTGGCCACTGGCAAGGTTACGCAGTTCACTCCAGGTCTTTCCCACGCCGAGCGCGTTCAAGCTCTGAATCGCCGCGTTGGCACCGGCCGGCCGGTAGGTGGCGGGATTGCCCAGCCGCTCGACTTCGGTGGTGATTTGCCGTAATTGGCCCAGGGTAATCTGCATCTGCTCGAGGGCCTGCGCCAGCAGGGCGGGATCAATGACCGGCAGATCCGCGCGAGCGGTCAGGGCGGCCGCGGTGAGAACGAGGGAAGCAATGGTCTTGGTTTTCATATCTGCTTGTTAATCAGAATTTTTGATTGGGGTGGTTGCATAAAAATCGCGAATGAAGACTATTCGCGGCGGTCCGGGTCTCCGACCGGGAGCGCCTTCGATTGCGGCTGCGCCCGCTGTTGTTGCTGCAAATTCCAATACAACTGCTTCACGCCGTCCGAACGTCCGATGTTGTAACCGTCCGTATAGGCCTTTTGCTGGCTGTGCGATTTCCAATATTGGAACCCCTCGCTCAGAGCGACGCCGCCGGCGGCGCCACCCGCGATGGCGGCGGGGTTGCCGTTGCCGAGTTTGTCGCCGAGCAGCCCCCCGCCGGCGCCGAAGGCGGCGTCCGAGACGGGGCGTTGCATACCGGTGCAGCCGCACAGCAGCGGCAGTGTGAGGAGGGGGAGGATGATTTTGTTACGCATGATTTATCGGGGTTGGGTTGTAGTGGCTGGGATTGGCGGGAAGCTCGTGCGGCAGTCGCAGATACCGGACGGTGCCGCAAATCGCCTGGCGCGCGTCGGTATGGACGTAAAGGAATTCGGAGTATTTGGTTCCCGTTTGCTGGTCGGGCCGGGGAAAGCGCATAATGGCCTCCCGCGCCATGTGGGGCAAACCGAGATCGCCGCAAAGGCGTTCAATGTCGCGGCGGTCACCGGTATTGAAGATCAGCCAGGCCCGGGCGTTGCCCACCAAGGCCGAACGAACCGACGTGTCCGCGATCCGCGAATACTGCTGGGCGACGATGATCACCTGGACGTTGAACTTCCGGAACTGTTCAAACAGCTCGCGGAGAATCGCCTCACCGCCGGGCACGTCGATGAACCGCGAAACCTCCTCGATGACCACGCGCTTGCGGAGTTGCCGCGGCAGACCCAGAACGTGATTGCGGATGGTGTTGATGATCAGGAATCCGGCGACCGCCTTGATCTCGCGGGCGGCTTCGGGAATGAACCCCAGTTCAAAATGGACGACCGGACTGTTGAGGGTGACATTGCTGGCGCCGTCAAACAGCGACCCGTAATTTCCGCCCCGGCACCACGGCGTCAGCAAGGTGGCCAGCCAGCGGCAGTCCTCCTCGTTCTCGTCGGCCAGTTCCAGGTGTTCGCGGAGCGACGAAAGCGTCAGGTGCTCATCGCGGTCCAGATAGGCAAACACGAGGTTGTGGAGTTTGTCCCGGTGGACACTTTCAAATTGGTCAAGTTCGGCCGGGGTGAAACTCGCCAGGAGTTTCGCGGTCGCGGCCGGGTCTTCCCGGCGGCGGTCGCTGAATTCCACGAAAGCCTCCAGATCGGACTGGCACAACTGCCCGGCCAGACGATGCAACGCCAGCGCGTGGCGCAACAACTCCTGGCGCCTGGCCAGCGGCCAGTCGCGTAGTTTGTCCTCGGCGTGGGCGTCGCAAAGCCGGGCCAGATGCTTGGAAATCAGCGCCGCCTGGCGGCGCGCCTTATCCTCGTCCGCCGGCAATCCCACCATGCGCGCAACGCAGGAGGTCATCGACGACAAGGCAAAAGCGGATTGGGGCAGCCCGTAGGTGTCGAACGGATTCATCGTCTGGGTTCCATCCAACCGAAAAACGATGGGCTCCACACCGTGACTGCGGGTGAAGGGTGCTTGCGACATTCCCTCCTCCACAATGGCGACGAACGCATAGAATAGAGTGGTTTCCCCCAGCAATTTGCCCACCACCAGACTCTTGCCGGCGCCCGGAGCGCCCAGCACAATAAAGTTTTGCGGAGTGGCTGCGCCGCCCTCTCCCAGAAAGGTGACGATATTGACCAGGTTGTTGTCGTTGCCGGGAAACAACGCCTCCACCGGACCGGGGTGCCCGGCAAAACCGGCCCCGAATGGAAGCAGGTCGGACGCCGACCGGTCCTCGCAATAGAGCTGGTATCCCTCATGCCGGCTGCCCGTCCAACCGGGGAGATCCTTGGCGAACAATTGGCGCGACGTGGCGGACAGGGTGGCCTCGTAATATTGACAGCCATTCAATCCATGGAGGGCGCCCTTGATCGCCGCCGCCTTTTCCGCCAGTTCCTGCTCGGACTTCGCGCGCAGCAGGAAGATGATTTCGATTTTGAAGGGGACCGCCTCCCCGGAGGCCAATCGGCGGACCATGTCTTGCAATTGCCGCAGGTTCACGGCCTGCCGTTCATCCGGCCGGCGGAGCAACTGCTGGTGCAGGCGGTCGAGGGTCATCTGGGTTTGCTTGAGCAACTCCTCCTTTGGCAGGCGGTGCAGCAAAACGGTGAAATTGAAATCCGCGAACGGCAGGTAAGTTATGCGATGAATGATGGTGGGATAAGTTTCGGCGGGCAGACGCCGGACGGTGAGAGCCAGGTGATGCCAGCCGTCGAGCACAAAGCCCATCGACGCGCGCCCCCGCAGTTGGGAATTGAAAAAATTGTCGTGGAGGGAGCGGTTGGGATTGAACCAGTCCACCCCGTCGTCGCTGGCCTGCCGGGCGAGGGACGGATTCAGCGCGTCCCGCCACAGGCGGGCGTTGTCGGCGTCCGCCAAGGGAATGATCCGTCCGCCCACGGGCGCCAGGGCCTGCTGGAGCGCCTGTCTGAAAGGCTCGAACCCGGCCCGCGTTTCCGTGAGGCGTTGCGTATAATGTTGCTCCGCTTCGGCCCGTTTCCATGGAACCGCCCGGGCGGCTTCCAGGGTGTGTCCCACGTAAACAACCACCCGCTTGGACAGAAGTCTGCCTTCCGCGCGCAGGCCGCATAGATGAATGAAGTTTGAGTTGCGCAGCAGGCGTGAGGTTTCGTTCCGGCAAAGTTCGGTCTGCTCCTGATAGGCCAGCAGCCGCGACCGATCGGTCGCGGTTTGAAATTGCCGAACCTGCAGCTTCCAGCCTTCGGGCAACTGGCGCAGGACGGCGGAGACCGCGTCCTGCGCCGCGTTGCAGTCGGCAAATGACGCCGATTGCAGATTCGGCATTTCGATTTCAAAGCCCATAGCGGCATGCCCGCCATCCGGCCCTCCGAAGATCAGGAGGCCGTCGCTCAAAAAACCATCTGGCAGCGAGTCAAACATAAGGGAGGGATCGGTTGGTTGGTTGCCGCGGCGGAAGGGCGTGGCCGCCCGTGATCAGCGTGTCCAAAAGGTCCACGAAGAAGCCGGGCGGCCGGTTTTGGTGGCCGAGGCGCAGATAGGCGACGCAGACAATCGCCGGGACAACGGACCATTTCCCGGCGTCCACGAAGCCGAAGTTGAGGCCGTAAAAAAGCCCCGCGAACAGGGAAAGCCCGGCCAGCAAGGCCAGGGCCACCCATTTGAAGTGCTCGATGTTCACCCCGAACAGCGAGCCTTGGAACCCGTCAGCCGAGTGGGTCCGGGTCAGGCGGAGATTTTGGTCATTCATGACGTGAAATTCCCTCAAAACGAGGTTCCCCCGAGGGCGGCCATCCAAGTCAGAATCGGCACCGCCATGGCGATGATGAACCCGCCGATCATGCAAATGATCCCTTCCAGGGTTTGCCCCTGCCGGGAGATCAAATACCCGCCGTAGGCGACGACGGCGACCCCGATCAGAAGCAGTATCTTGGCAAGAAATGCTTTGAACGAGGTGATTTGGGTGGAGATGTCGGTTTGCGCGAGGATGATGAGTGATTGGGCGAGGATTGCATTCATGGTTGGATTTTTTTCTACGATTGTCTCGGTTGAGTTTTGGATCCGTGGGAACCCATCAGCGGGTTTCCACTGGGGTTATTTCCCGATCAGGCCTTGGCGGTTGCAAAAATCTTTTTGGAAGCCGGTGACCCGGGCAGGCCGTGACCATCGTTCCCGTTCGATTCCGGGCGCGCAATTTATGCAACCACGCGGCGGTTGCCGCCTAATAACTGGTGGGTGCGGCAGTGCTCCACCCGCAACAATATGGCAACCAAAACCAAACGGAACATTGAATCCCAGCGCCTCCAGGAGCTGGGCCGACTGCAAGAACAACTCGCCCGCCGCATTCAAGGGCAACCGGAAGTTGGCCGGCGCCTGACCGAGGCCCTGATCCGGCGGGAATTGGAAACCGTGCCGCAACGCGGACCGCGCGACGCCTTTTTCTTCGCCGGACCAACCGGGGTCGGCAAGTCCGAGACGGTGCAAGTCGTGGCCGAAATTCTTTTCGGTCCGGGACACCTGCAGATCTTCGACTGCTCCGAGTTCAAAACCCTCGAAATTGTCTCCTCCTTGCTGGGCAGCCCGTCCGGGGATCCCGGGCGGTTCCGCAGCGCATACGAGCGGGTTCCGAGAGGGGCGTGGCTGTTCGACGAGGTGGAAAAGAGCCACCCCGATTTCGTGCATTACTTCCTCCAGATGGCGGACTTTGGGCGCTTGACCCAGGCCAATGGCGACACCCTTGACTTGAGCGGGATTTATTTGTTCATGACCAGCAACCTCGGCTCCGCCGAGATTCTGGGGCGCGAGCACCTTCCTTTCTCCAGTCTGGAGCGCCACGTCATTCGCGCGGTCGAACGCCATTTGCGACCGGAATTGCTTGGTCGTTTCGACCGGCCCTACGTGTTCCGGCCGTTGGGCCGGGAGACGCAACGCGCCATCGCCACGCAATACCTGGACGAACTGGTCACTTGGGAACTCCGCCAGCACGGCCGGCGCATTGTCTGCGACGCTGGTGTATTGGAATGCCTGATCCAGCGCGGATTCTCCCCCCGCCTGGGTGCGCGGCCCCTGTTGCGCGTCGTTCGGGAACTGGTGGGAAACGCGATTGCCCAAAATCTTCTGGCGGGGGGAAACGGAAGCGGACAACTGCTGGTCAGCGGTGACCGGTTGCGTCTCATCCCATGAGTGCCATGCAAGATTTATGGGGGCAAGGGCTGAGGGGGAATGACCCATTTCCCGACTGGCGGATTTGCGCCTGGGGCGCGGGTTTCCTGCTCACGCTCGTTGCCTGCATCCGCCTCGGCCGCCGTCCGATTCCACCCGGTCGTTTGGTGGCGGAATTCAAAGGCTTTATTTGGGACCGGCAGACCTTCTGCCAGCATTTCCTTATCACGGGAGTGACCGGGGCCGGGAAGACTCTGAGCGGCATGGTGCGGCTCCTGTTCCAGGTTTTCACCCATCAACCCCGGTTCGGAGGCTTGTGTGTCGACGTCAAGGGCACACTCCATGAACTGGTCAGCGAGATGGCCGCGCACTTCCAGCGATCCGGGGATTTGGTTGTCCTCCGGCTCCGGTCCCCGGCGGACCCGGAAAACTGGGTGCCGCAGCACCGGATCAACCTGGTGGGCGACCGGTCGATTCCGTTTTCCACGCTCGCGCGGTTCGTGGTGGATACAGCGGTCGCCTTGGGTGACCGGAACGGCCAGAGCTTTTTCCGCAAGGCCACACAGATCTTCATCGAAATGGCGTTCAAGGCGCTTTTCGCCCTGGGTTATGATGTGACCCTGGAAAACGCGCACGACCTCCTGGTGGACCCCGCCGAAACCCAACGGGCGATGCAGGAACTATTGGCCAACGAAGCAACCCGGACCCTGGGGGAGGAGTTGCAGGGTTACCTGGGCCAGCCACCGGAACAATTGGCCGGCATCATCGGCACAATCCGCAATTACCTGCACTACTTCACCGACCCGGCGGTCGCCGAAGTGTTTTGTCGCGACAGCACCTTTGCGCTCAAAGACGTGGATCAGGGAAAAATAATCTGCCTGGCTCTGCCCCAGTCCTACCAGACCGAGCGCCGCTTTGTGGGAACGTTTTTGAAACTCTTGTTTTACTCGCATGGACTGGCCCGGTTCGACGCCCCCAAAGCGGAGCGCGCCGGACACAATCTGCTGGTGCTGCTCGCGGACGAGTGCCAGCAGTTCGTAACCAGCAGTGAGGATGGCTTGAGCGATCACAATGTGGTGGACTTGGTGCGCGAAGCCGGCCTGGGTATCATTGCCGCGACCCAGAGCACGACCTCGTTGATTCCTCCGTTGGGGGCGGAGGCGGCGAAGGTGTTTACGCTCAATTTCCGCAACCGGTTGATCTTCAGCGCGGCGGATGAGGATGACGCGAAAGCCAGCGCGGAATTCCTGGGCAAGAAAATCGTCCGGAACAAGTCCTGGACCTGGACCGGAGGCAAACGCTCCCAGACGCTCACCGAGGCCGAGGATTACCGGATCAAACCCCACGAGCTGCGCAAGCTCCGCAAGCATCAGTGCGTCATCGTTCACGCCGATGGAAAGTTTCGCAAACGAATGCTGCCGCCGCTGGAGCCGGACGGAACGGTGGCGCGCTGGTACCGGCGTTTCTGGTTCACCCGCTGACGCTCCGCGAACTCTCCTATCGCAGATAGGAGTTGGTGTCTAACGTTTAAAAATTTCAACCCGCCGGAAAAAATCGAGAGGAATCCACGGTCATGATTACCGCCAAGCCGCAAAAGAATTTGCATGATGCCAAGGAGTATTTCCGGGCGCATCTGGCCCGGGGCGATTATTATTCGGAAGGGCGGAAGGTCACGAGTTTGACGTTCGGAAAGGGCATCGAACGGCTCGGCTTGGAACCTAATAAACCGATCACAGCGGAACAGTTTGAACGGCTCTGCGATAATCTTCATCCGGTCACCGGGGAACAACTCACGGTTCGGCGGCGGGTGAAAAACCATAGGATATATTACGACTTCACCGTAAGCCCGCCCAAAAGCGTTTCCGTGATGGCGCTCACGGTGGGTGACCAGCGAATTGTTGACGCCCACGGCGAATCCGCCCGGGAAGCCATGCTGGAGATGGAAAAATTTGCCGCTACCCGGGTGCGGTTGAATGGCCAGCAGGGCCGGCGGAGGACCGGCGAATTCGTGGGGGCAATGTTTCAGCATGATTCCTCCCGCGCCCTTGACCCGCAACTGCACACTCATTTCGTGATTTTCAACGCGACCTGGGACGCGGTGGAAAAGCGTTGGAAGGCGCTGGAGACCGGGGACATGTTTGAGCGCATCAACTTCTTCACGGAAGTTTATCGCAATGCGCTGGCACGCCGTCTGCGCGACCTGGGATACCAAATTCGCAACACCGCCAACGGTTTTGAAATCGAGGGTGTTGCCCAATCCATCATCGACCGTTACAGCAAGCGCCGGCGGGCCATTCTGGCGGCGGAGCCGGAGGCCATCGCCGGCATCAACCAAAAGCTGCGCGACGCGCTCGAAAAAGCCGTCCGCGACAGCGCTGGAGAGCCGCCGGGAGTCCGGGCGAAGGCGGAAAAGGCGCTGCACGAATTCAAACCCATCACCGAACTGGGCAATACCGGGCGGGCGACCCTGGCGCATACCACGCGCCAGTGGAAGGACACGAACCTCGATCCCAAGGAAGTACTCGCCTATCAACGATCCCAACTCTCCGCTGCGGAGTTTGAGGAATTGATGCGTTTGACCCAACAGCGACCAAATCCTGTGAAGATCCCGGCCGAAGTCATATCAGCGGCCCAGGCGATAGATTATGCCCGCGACCACCTGTTCGAGCGTAACAGCGTGGTTCCCGTGGCCGAAGTATTGCGGGAGGCTCTGGCATTTTCGCGCGGCCGGATTGAACTTTCGGAACTTGAGGCCGAAATGGGCGGACGGGACGACTTTCTGGAGGTGGACGAGATGCTGACTACCCGCGAGACGCTGGCCCAGGAAAAGCGCATGATTGATTTGACCAATCGGGGGATGAACGGATTCCGGCCGTTAAACCCGAGCTTTGGCATCCAACCGGAGTTGTCGGCGGAGCAGCGTCAGGCGGTGCGCTTCATTTTGAATTCAACGGACCAGGTGGTCGGCCTCCGCGGCGGTGCCGGCACCGGAAAGACAACGCTACTCATGGAGGTGATTCGGGGAATCGAGGAGCGTCACCCTACGGTGGTGCTGGCTCCGACGACCGGAGCCGTCGAGGCCCTGCGTCAGGCGGGTTACCCGCGCGCGGCCACGGTCCAGCGGTTTCTTCAGGACGAGGCTTTCCAAATGGACACGGCGGACAAGGTCATCCTCGTGGATGAGTCCGGCTTGCTGTCGCGGCGGGACATGCTGGCGCTGCTCGAATTGCGCCACCGTCATTCTGGCCGCTTGATTCTTTCCGGCGACACGCGGCAGCATGCCGGCATTGAGGCTGGCGACGCCTTGCGCCTGCTGGAAAGGCGCAGCTCCCTGCGCAGCACGGGGATCGCGACCATCAAACGCCAGATCAACCGGGAATACCGTGCGGCGATTGCGGAACTAGCCAACGGTGAGGGACTCAAAGCCCTGGCGCGCCTGGAACGAATTGGCGCGGTGGAGGAAATCGAGGGCGCGAAGCGATATCGGAGGCTCGCGGCCGAATACATCACCTCGGTCAAGGCGAACAAGTCCGCGCTGGTGGTCAGCCCGACCTGGCGGGAAATCGAACAGGCCACGGAGGAAATCCGGAAGCGGCTGAAAAAGGAGGCCATGCTGGCGTCCGAGGACAAAGCGATGCCGGTGCTTCATGGGCTGAAATGGACGCGGGCGCAGAAACGCGACCTGCGCAATTACTACCCGCATCTGGTGCTGAATTTCCATCGCGGAACCACCCATTTTGCCAAAGGCGCAAGCGCGGAGGTGCTGAAAGTTCAGGGCGACACGCTGGTGGTAAAAAGTGAAAACGGACAGCCAATCCAAATCACCAGGAAGCAGGCTGATTGCTTTGAGGTGATGGAACGTCGGGAGTTAAAGGTGGCAGTGGGCGAGCGCCTGCTGCTGCAAGGGAGCCGGAAGGCCGAAAAACTGTTCAATGGCCAGATTGTCACCGTAAAGGAAATCAAACCCGATGGCGGCCTGGCGCTGACGGACGAGCGGGTGATTCCGCCGGGATTCAAGTTGTTCACCCATGGGTATTGTGTCACGAGCCACGCCTCGCAGGGACGCACGGTGGATCATGTTCTGGTCGCGATGGATTCCCAGTCCTTCCACGCCGCCAACCGGAACCAGTTTTATGTGAGCGCCTCGCGGGGGCGCGAACAGGTAAGGATTTTCACCGACGATGCGGAGATCCTCCGGGCGATGGTGACCAAGCCCGGGGCGCGGCTCTCGGCCATTGAATTATTGGAAAGCCGGCGGCTGGCGGTTCGGGAATCCACCCCCCGAAAGCAATCCGTTAAAATGGGTGTTGACGCATAGAAAGGACGTATGTTGCGAGGCAAACCCGAAGGAATGCGGCTGGCGGAAACCGCGCCCTTTTATGGAACCAAGCCCAACGGCGGTTTTCCCGGCGTCGAGCAGGCTTTTGCGGTTGAGGACCATCCGGTGGGTGTGCTTTTCTATCGCGCCAAGACCAGTTTCTTCATGCCCTACCACCTCCTGCAAACCATGCGGTTTGAGGACAACCAGATCACCGTGGTGTTCGCCATGGTTGGAATCGTAATCAGCGGACGGGGACTGCACCAGCTCTACACGCAACTGGCCGCGCAACGCGTCAGTCTGATTGTGGAACAGGGGGCGCGTTATGCGGGCGCATCAGACGCCCCCGTTCACATCAACAAGATCGAGGAAATTCCGCGCGAGGAATGAAAAAGCCCCCGTGAGGGGGCTCAAATTCTGGCGAACGCCGGTTCCCCACGGCAGCATCGCCAAGCCGGTATGGCAGGCGGCTTTTCAGCCCGCCCCGGGATAAATTCCGAAGAGGTCGGCAAGTTCCCCGGTTTGCTCCGCCGTGATGGGGCGGCTGGCCCCGTCGAACCAGTCTTGGAAAACGTAGCGTCCGCCCTTCCACTCGCGGGAATTTTCCGCCCAATCGAGTTCAAAAAAGTCGGCGGGGCCGCCCCAGGAGAGGCAAAGGCTGTAGGTGATGATTTTGTCAACCGAAAGCAGATTTTGACAGGCTCCCTCGCGGATGACGTCCGAGACTTCCTCGCGAAGCTCTTCAACGTTGGCCGACTTGATTGGTCGGCCTTCGGACTTGAGCAGCCGCGCGCATTTTAATACGCCCCAGGCGTTGACATCAGGAAAAAGTTCCTCCAAGCGTCGCTGAAGTTGTTGGTCGATCCGTTGGTCGCAATTCCTTTCGTTTTTGTTCGTGTCCATGCTCTCTTCCCTCCAAAAAAGTGAAAATTCCAAACCGCGAAAACTGTTGTATCATGTCTCAAAGATAATTGGTAGATAGTTTCGCATTTATTTTTGCCTTGATGAGCTTTTTTTTGGCGTCCCCGGCCGAATTAGCCTGAATCGGTTTCCGCCTCGTAATGGTTTCGGGCGCGGCAAAGTTCCTCGTGGAACTCCTGCCCGTGCCGGTCACACCAGTGCATCAGGTCCGCGAGCAGGTCGCTGACCGCGTCCCCGATATCGGCGCCGGTCCGCCGTTGAAATTCCACGAGCACGGCATCCGCCCATTCGGCGCGTTGCCCGTTCCGCCTCTCCGGGTCTGGCGGAAGTGGTTTCGTCTGTTTTGTTCGTTCTTTTATCGTGAATCGCGCCCTCCAATTGCGCTTTGAATCCTTCCTCGGATCCCTGCAATCCGGTTGGCCGATCAGGCCGCCGCCGCCAGTTCCTCATTCACCGGCAGTTTGCCCCGAATATAATCCGCGGCGCGTTGTGCGGCGGAAGCCGCCCGCAGAAGCATTCCCGGCTCCTTACGCAGCACGCCGGACCATCCCTCGATGTAGCTCGCCTGCAACGCTTCGTTGGCGGGATTGCTGATGCCCGCAAAAGCGCACAGAAACGCGGAGCCAAATTCGGCGACTAATTCCTCGAATGAGTATTGTTCCATTTTCCCGCCCTCTTCCCCGGCAAAACGGTTCAACCGCCGGGAATGACCGCTCGAATGGACCAGCTCATGAAAGAGCACGGAATAATAGTGATCGGCGTTTTCAAACTGGCTGAGTCCGGGCAGCATCACACAGTCGGTGACCGGATGATAGGCCGGGTCAGCGCCCGCCGCATGGGCAATCCGGGGCTTGTCGGGCATTACTTCCAGCATCTGGTCGGCAACTTTCAACCGGTCATGCCGCCGGTTGGGCACATCGTCCTCCGGACGAATGATCCCTTCCACCTGGTCCAGATTAAAAACCGAACTGGTGAACGGAACACACGGGCTTAGATCGTCGTTCCCGGTCTTCTCCGCCAGCTTCCTCAATTCCTCAGCGGTGCGCCAATTCCAATACACAACGGTCGTCGCCTTCTCGCCCTCCCTTACAAAACGCCCAATCGAAGCGCCTGGCGATAGGTAATCCAGTAGCGCGAGGTGTACTCCGCCGCGCTCAACATGAGAATGTTGATGCCGCGATACTCCCGGCCGGTGGTCAGGCTCTTGGGTAACCCGGTGGTCCAAGTCTTCCGCCACGGAATTTGACCCGCGGCAAGCTGTTCAAGGATTCGTTCGGTTACGGTCTGATAAATGTTCATGATGTTTTCCCTCAATCAAATGTTTAAAATGGGCCGCCCGGGGTGAATTCCCCGGCGGCGTTTCACTTAATAGTCCTCCGGCAGCAGCACCGTGGTTGCCGAGCGGTCGGCTTCGGTGATGATCCAGAACATTGTTTGGTTGCGGTCGTGATAGACGGAATGGAGCCGGTCCCCGTCCTTCAAGGCCAGGTCATTCAGTTCGGCATCCTCCGCGCAGACTTCCCCCCAATCGCCGCGCGCATGACGCCGCAATCCGGTATCGGTGTCTTCGCGATTCAACCGCTCAAGCGCGTTGGATGTGATGACCGTGCGGCCAAGTGGGAAGGTTTTTGACAGTGCGTTGTCGTCCATAATTTCCTCCTGATAAAAGTGGAACAACTACCCGTCTTTTTAGCATGTCTTAATGATAAATGGTATATATATTGTTGATATTTTTTGAAAAGAATGCGATTTTTTTCCGATGGGACGGAAACGAACACGGTTGCCTTTGAAAGCCGGACAGCGGGAAAAACTGCTGCGGCTCCTTAACCTACTTACTGACCGGCGCGACAAGGAACGCTTGAAGGTCGCGCTTTGGGCCGCCGACGGACGGCATACCCTGGACGGACTCGCGGAAAGGGCGGGACGCGCCCGCGCCACAATTCAAAACTGGCTGAAAAAATTCACCGCCGATGGGGTTGCGGGATTGCTCGAAAGGAACACCCCTCCCGGGACGGTCAGCCCGCTGGCAAACCACAATATCCAGACGCAATTGGAAGCCGGTTTGAGGGCTGGCCGCTGGACCTCAGCCGCCCAGATCGCCGTCTGGCTGGAGGAATCCCACGGCATCCGGCGCGAACGTAAATCCATTTATTACTGGCTGCGCAAAAACGGGTGGCCCGCCCCGCAGAGCAATCATGGCGGTTGAAGCCACGAGTGAATGCACGGCACGGTTCCACTCACTTACCAACGGTTCCCTGACCGCAAATTGAAAATCTTACATTTTGGCGGTGGGCCTGACAAAGCTGTGAAATCGCTATGCCTGTTCGGCCTGAAGCCGTAGCGCCGCTTCAAATGGCCCAGTGACCCGCTGGCGGGATGATTCTCCGGAGGTGAACTTGACGACTACCCTGGCCCCGGCCAGCTCAACGGTGCAGGTCGCCTTCCGGCTCTTGGTGGTGTCGTCGCCGCTTTTTCCCTTCCTTGCCTGGCGGACAGTCAGTTGCCCACCCTGATTTGCCGCCACAATTCCATCTGCCGGTGGGCGACGTCCTCCCTCGCGATTTCGAGCAGGACCGATTTGCTGCAATGTTCGGACGTCCGAACATGTTCGGGCAATTCGAGATTGAGGCTGAGAATGCGGAGGGTCTCGTTGACGGATGCCCGGTATTTTCCGAGCCGCCGGGCGAGGTCGCTCTGCGTGGGATTAAATTCGCCCCCCTCAATCGTTTGAAGGCGTGGGCCTTCCCGATCGGGTGCAAATCCAGACCGAAGCCAGGCGGCGGGCGAAGGCATCCTCACCCGTTGAGTGCGAGATGGTCCGCCACCTGTGAGAAGATTCCGCGGAACAACCCGGTCTGTACTCCCTGGCCGAGCATCTGCACTGCCGTCGCGTAATGCCGCGTTCGCAACTGGCAACCGTGGAGCCGTTCGATTTCCGTCTGTCGGAGCAGGCGCAAGCCGTAAGGCGTTTTCACAAACGGGCCGCTGTTGATTTTGTGGTAGGACTTCGGAACGGTGGGCAATCGGAGTTCCGAGCCGTCAACCACGCTGAACCCGAACCCGTGCCCGGCGGCCTGATGCCGGGCATTGTGCTCGCGCAATCCGGCGATGGTTCCGGCAATTCGCCCGGCGTCGGCGCGGTCCTGGCCGGCGTCCGGCTCATCAAGGAACATCGACACTGGCGAGGCGCATGGGAGGCCGGGAACGCGCAGCTCGAACGGCCGCTCCAGCGTCGCCACCAGCAGCCACCGTTTCCGGTCCCCGATTTCGGCCCATTCGGTGTTCGGTTGTAAAATGGTCGTGAAGACGTGGTAGCCAATCCGCCGGAGATGGGACACCAGCAGTTCTCCGGCGAGACTCGTGCCAAATGATGGCACATTCTCAAACACCGCCGCGGCCGGCATCCGTTCGCTGACCAGGGCGAGCACGGGCAGGAACAAATCACCGGAATCCCCCAACTCGGGTTTTCCGGCCAGGCCGTGCTTCGCGCGTCCCAGATTGGAGTGGCTGGTGCAGGGGATACCGCCGATGATCAAGTCGAACTCCGGAAACTCGGGTGTTTGCAGCGCGCGGAGGTCGGCTTGAATGAGCATGGCGTCGGAATGTTTCGCCTGCCATTCGTCGGCATAATCCGGCGCGAACTCCACCCCGGCGATCACGCGGTAGCGGGCGTCCGGCAGCAACGCCTCCGTCATGGTGCCTCCGCCCGCGAACACTTCCAGCACCCGAAAAGGCGGTTCCAGTGAGCGGCTTTTGCGAATCCCGAAAGCCCGTTGGGAAGGCGTCACCACGATGCGCTCAAAGGAGGCGATGATCTTCAACTCCGAGTATTCCGAGAGCCCGGCCAGCAACGATTGGCTGGCCAGATCAATGATGGGTCGCCTTCCGCCTGGCGTTGCGCGGCTGGAGACATGATTCTCGGCCAGGATGGCGGGCCGCAAGATCAGTTCGTCCGTCCGGGCTTCAATTCCGAGCGGCACGCCGGGTGAGAATCCGAGTGATTCGAGGCGCCGGGATTCGAGCCACAGTCGGGGCGTGTCGCGGTTGCGACCGAGTTTTTGGATGGCCAGCAGACTCATGCTCTAAACTTCCGATGAACAAACACCGCCGTTCCTTTCCGGAACCCACCAATCATATCCAATCCCACGACGCTAATCCAATCGCGGTGGACTTCGGTGGCGAACTCGAACGGCCGCGATGACTTGGGATGTTCAGACGTCTGAACAAGGCGAGATTGATCGCGGAGTTCGGACGTCCGAACTTTTGCGGAGCCGGTGACGCCTGTAGGGAGAGGCCGACGTATTTTGGTTCGCCTCGTCCCCTGGCGTTTTAGTTTTTCAGCTTTGGCTCCGCTGCGTGGAAAGGGCCAACTCCAACGCCTCAATGATGCGTTCCGGTGTCGCCTCGCCGGAACGAAAATGGATTACGATCCTGCCCTCGGGTAAATCGATGGTCGCTTTTGCTCCCGGAGCTCCGGTCTTTGCCTTCGCCGGTTTCTCCTCGCGCGCTTTGCGCACGGTCAGTTCGCCGGACTGTGCCTGCTGCCAGAGCGTTTGCTGCCGGGCGGCATCGGCTTCCTTGACGATTTCCAGCAGCAGGGATTTGTTGGCATGTTCAGACGTCTGAACATCGGCCAGCACCTCCGCGTTCAGGTCCAGGATGCGCAGGGTCTGGTTCACTGAGGCGAGGGATTTTCCCAGTCGCCGGGCGAGATCCCGCTGGGTCAGGTTGAACTCGTCCAGCAGCCGTTTGAACGCCCGGGCTTCCTCAACGGGATGCAAATCCTTGCGGTGAAGGTTTTCCACGAGTTGCAGTTCAAGCCGTGATTGCGCCGCCGCCGTGCGCGCAATGCACGGAATGGTCTCCAGCCCAAGACTGCGGCACGCCGCGTGCCGCCGCTCGCCCGCCAGAATTCGATACCGGTCGCCCCCGACCGGCTCGACGATGATCGGCTGGATGACTCCGTTTTCCCGGATCGACAGCGCGAGATCAGCGCAGTCGCCCAGGTCTTTGCGCGGTTGGTCCGGGTCCGGGTCAATCAAACTCAACGGCAGGAGCACCAGTCGCGGCTCATCGCGGCCCGTGGGGTCAAAATTCAATTGGGTTTCACCCGCGGCCTGTCTGGCCAGGCGGTCTTTCAAGACAAAGGCCATAATTCGCAAATCTCCTTGGTGAGTTGTTGATATTCCCGGGCGGCGCGGCTGTGCTTGGCGTAGGTCCCCACGTCCCGGGGTTGGTCTTCCGTTTGCGCCCGGTTCAAGATTTCACAGCGCCCGATTTGAGTCTGGAGCAATTTTTCCCGCAAGGGTTCCAACGCCCGTTCAACCATGCCATTCGTAACCGTGGCCTGACCCATGACCATCGTCAGCAGGATGCGGTAATCCCAATCACTGGCGAAGCGTTTGACGCTGTGCAACGTTTCCAGGAGGTCTCCCAGGCCCCGCAGGGCGTAACCGGACGGTTGCGCGGGAATCAAGAACTGGCTGGCCGCGACCATGGCGTTGACGGGCAGGACCCCGAGTGTTGGCTGGCAGTCAATCAGCACAAAATCAAAGCCGGGCAAACCCTCCAACGCATGTTGCAGGCGTTGCTCCCGAAAGTGCCGGGCATGCAAAAGCGAGTCCGCCTTCGACAAGGTGATCGAGGCTGGCGCAATTTTGAGCGTCGGCAAATAGGTTTCCGCGAGAATCGAGTTCAGAGGTTGGGACTCCGAAAGCAGCAGGTCGCCGATGGTGCGGCCGGCATACTGTTCGGGGTCCAGCCCCAGTCCCACCGTGGCATGGGCTTGCGGGTCAAGGTCGATCAGCAGGGTTGAGTGTCCGGCGCGGGCCATGCCCGCCGCCAGGTTCACGGCGGTCGTGGTTTTGCCCACCCCGCCCTTCTGGTTGATGACAGCAATGATTTTCATGGTCGAACCTCCTGACGTAAAACTGGCGTCGTGGCGCCCGGTGAAAAGCGCCGCGGATTGAGCCGGCTGTCCCATTCCCAAAAGCCCAGCACGGGCGGGTTCGGGTGTTGCTGAAAGAACGCGGCGAAATCCAGCAGGCGGCTTTCCTCGCCCTCGAAGCGGGACAACCGCTCCGCCGAGGCCAGAAACGGCCCGCTGGTCATCAGGCGTCGGAGCCGTTCGCGATGCCGCGCAAAATCCCCGTAAACCGACGGATTGCCCCGCTGCAACTCGGTTTCGGCCCGTCGCAGGTAGGCGACGTAATCCGATGTGAACGTCCTTTGGTGAGCCTCGCGCGCCTCGCCAAGGGCTTTTCTGCGGCGGTTGGCGCCTTCGCCTTGCAGCAGTCGCAGGAAGTGGTCGCCAAACAGCACGAGCGTGAAGGAAAGATTCGGCCGGGCCTTGGCGTCTCCCTGGTGTTTCTCCCGCATTAGCCGGCCAAACCGCTCCCCCCATTGCGGAATCAGCGCCTCGTCCGGTTCCTGGGCCAGCAGGCGCGGAATGAACTTGGCCGCCATGTCAATGTCCTTGCCGAACGGTTCGGTTCCCGCCGCGCCAGTGAATCCGTGGTACGCCGCGTAATAGTGACTGGCGAACTGCCGCGCCGGCTCCAGGCATAAGCCTGCCGCGTTGTCGTTTTCCGGTTTGGGCCAGTCCTGCTCAATTGCCCGCCGGAGGAATCCCAACCGATTGCGGTGTGCCACGCGTTGGGCCAGCCATTGGATTTGACGTTGAATGACTTCCAGCGGGTGCCGGGCCGCCAGACGCCGGGCCGTCCGGTCGTCGAAACCTTCCTTGCGGAGTAGATCAAAACCGGATTCAGCAACAGTTTGCTTTACTGGGCCGTCGATCTCTCCAACTCCCTTTGCTGTTGTTTGTAATGTTTTATGTTTATTAGTTTTAATACTTATACCGTTCACCATTTCTGACCGCTCCCCGTTCACTATTTCTGACTGATTCCGTTCACCTTTTTTGACCGTTTCTCCATGCACCATTTTTGACCGATCCATTTTCCGTCCACCTTTTCTGACCGATGGCTCATGCCGTCCTGGTGGCCGCTGCACCCGCCCCGCATCTACAGGGGCCGCCCAGCGGATAGCATAGGTTGCCGCCTCGCTCGTGCGCCCGGCCTCCGGGTCAAATCGCCCCGGCTTGGCCTGCTCGATGTAGCCCCGATCGCGCGCCTCCATAACCGCCGCGTGAACGTGGTGCCGGGACATTTTCGCCAGGCGGCTCAATTCGGTGATCGACTTGCTCACGGGCTCCTTGCGCTCTCCGCGTGGTCCCCACTGGATCGAATAAAACAGCAACGCCCCGACAACGCGTACTACCGACAGGCGTTCACGCGGGAGCAGGTAATCGAAAAACGCATTGGGAATATTCTTCCGGGCGGATTTGGGACGGCTGACAATCTCGTCACCCTCACGCTCCTCCATGACCGCCGCCTCCGGAAAATAAAAACCGTTAAACTCGGATGGCTTGTTGGTGTACCGGCCTTTGGTGTCCCACAGAATTTCATAGATGCCTTTCCGCGCCCGTTTGCCGTCGCGATGCGGGCGAGGGGTTTTCACGCAGCGCAGGAAGTGCTTGCTCTGGGCCTCATGCAGCGCGCCGGCAATGGCTTCCCTAGAAACTCCCGCCTGCTCAATGAGCATCCGGTAGGAAAACTCCAATCGTCCATGCGTTGGGTTGCCTTCGTCATCCGTATAACCCAGCGCCTTGCGCAGAGCGTAGCCGACAATCCGCACGGTTCCACGGGAGCAATACGGCACAACGACCGTGAAAAATTGTATGGGCGTAAAGGTCACGTTGGCCTCGAAGCCTGGAAAACCTGGGAATGTAGTTTGCGACTCCAGTGTCACGTATTATCGCTCCTCGTCATTGGGATTGGTCGTGGCAGGCGCGGGAAGGGGTTTAGCCAACGCCAGGCGTTGACCGTTTCGCTCCGCATGCTCGCGCACAATCTGATTGATGCAGAATGAGCGGTCCCGGTTTTCTTTTTCGGCGACCTCGCGCAAATAATTGATCACGGGAATTTCCAACGTGACGCCGGTGGATCGGGTGGGGCGTTTGGGGCGGGGAGAAACGGTCAAAAAAGGTGAACGGAATCAGTCAGAAATAGTGAACGGGGATTCATGGCTTGGCTCCTTGGGTAATCCTCACCGGTGTCTTAACACGGCATGACGGGTCATGCCAAGAGGCCGTGAAAAACATTCGTCGGAGCCGGAGGCGAAATTTATCGCGCGTCGGCAGGCCCGCCTCAATCGGTGTTTTTATTTCATGCTGCATTTGGAAATACTTCATCATCTGCCGGTGTATCCGCCGCCGCCGGCCCGGAAGTTGCGCCAAAAATAAAAAAGCGGTTGGCGGTTCTGTCAGTTTTCCGTGAAACAGTGTTAGAACGGGATTGCTTGGGGAGGTTTTTGCTCCCGGCATGGTCAGCGTAATGCCAACCGCATTTCTCTGATTTCATTGAGACGGGCATGAGCGCCCGGCAAACCGGATTCACCATCCGGCTAAGGAGACGGTATTACCAACCGTCATGCTCATGTCCCGTAGAGCGTGGTGCCGCGAGAGCGGCTCGCCACGTTCGAGAGAGGCTTCTGGAAGTAATCCCCGGTTACCAACCGGGAGTAATCGCCAGATTCTATCTCATGCGCCCAGCGCGTCCGCGAATGCGGGCGAGCGGGACACGCCCGCCGCTGCAAGGCGGTGGGTCGGTCTTGTTCAAAGCGGGTGCGAGGCGAAGCGCTTCAAATCCCGCCGGTGGGACTCGGACCAAAGCCGCAAGGCCATTCGGGTGAAAAGCCCGCAGGTTCGTGTAACGCATGCTGGCGTCGGGAGTCCGGTGGTGGCAACACCAACCGGCCGGAAGCTGACAGCTTCCGGGTATCCGCCGAAAAAAGCGGAACATGAAAAGCTCAACGATGAAAGGGGCGCAAGCCCTTGCCAGTAAACGACAGCAGAGACGGAGCCAAATCGGGAAACGCCTGCCCAGGGCGGATAGATCATCGCTTCTGTATTCGAATGATCGAAATCAGCGCGTGGTGGCGCGCTGGAAACTATGCCGGAGCGGGAGCTTCGGACATGCCTGGCAGGTTCGGACGCAATGTCGTCCTACCTACGTGACTGCTGTAGTGAAGAACAGGAATAACCGCGCAAGGAGTGTGGCGGCCGGAGTGGTATCCGGTGCCGGTGGTCAACCGGTGATTCAAATGCCGCACTCTGATGAGAGTGCCTTGAGTAGGACCAGCATCGGGCTGGACGCAGCTTCAGCGGGCAGTTGAAGCGGCGTGTGCGTGCTTACGGGTGGTGCCGGGCACATTTGCACACACGAAAGAGGTGACGGGATAACCCGTCTCAATGAGGTCGTGGGCGGGTGGAGTCAATCCTTCACCCGCCCATTTCCCGGAAGGGGAACTGCGTTCAAATGGCCGGTCCTGGGGACGGGCAGCGATCATTTGAAGGCGGCGCAACAATTGGAGGCAACGATGATGTCAGGGTAGCAAAGAGGTTCAGCAGACGCGCTACGGCTATATTTGGGCAACTGCAATACAGGAATACAGCGCGCGCGGACGGCCCGAATCACGGCCATTCGTCCGCCGACCGCGCCAGACTGCAACTTGCGTGCTGTTGGTTTTGTGTGCGCCCGCCTGCAATGCGTATTCAGCCAATACATTTGGCCACAGGATTTGGGCTTTGGAGAGGTTGCGCCCGCAAATGCAACCTCTCACCTTTCAGATGGCATAACGCTGTTTGGTGGTTCGGTTATGTCATATCGCTATGTGGCCACGTCGGTTGCTGGATTCGTCCAGCAACTCGCCGTGGCTTATTTGACCCACGGCTATTACTTCTACGTGACGGGGAGGATTCCCGCGTGCAAGGACCCGGCCAAAACGGACCGGAAAATCCTGGAGCAATACGGCATCGAAGTCTCGAAATGGGCGCGGTCGCGGCGGAAAGGTGAGGGGCGGGCAAACGTTCATTACCTCCGCTACGACCGATTTTATGTGATCCTCGCCAACCACGGAATTCATCCGTTTTTCGAGGCGGAGGCGAAGCGGTTGCGCGACATTCGCCGGTATCCGCTGGGGTTCCTGGGGTATTCAATTGGCTGCCGCCGCGCCCGCGGCGGCGGCGAATACCACGCTTCGGTCCGGATTCACCCGGCACGATTCGCGGAATTGAAGGCCCGGTTTCAAAGCGTCGCTGTCCATAGAACGGTTGAGGAGTTGTTTTCCGACCTCCGGCATCTGCCGTTCGAGCCGTATGCCCCGATCCGGAGCCAGTTCCTCGGGTTGCTTCGCGCCGTCAATCGTCGCCGCAAAATGGCCGGGCTGGAACTCGTTCCCTGGTCGGCGCTTCGACTGCGCCGCGTCCCAGTGCGCCCGTTCGCGGTGCGGTCTGAAGTGCAGGAATTAGCCCCTTCCTCTTCCTCGATATCATTGGGCTCGGAACCGGAAAAATCACCGCGGCCGGAATAAATGATCGAGCCGCTTGCCGCTCATGCCTTTAACAGAGACGGAGCAGCCGTCCACCTGTTTCTCGCAAGAAATCCCGTAACCCATGCAAGGAAGGGGAGTCTTTCGAATGTCTTTTACCCGCACGCGGACGCGAGCCAATAAATCATTAAGACCGGGAGTCGCCATCAAAAAACAGTAGCGGTCCGAGCAAAGAAACTGCAAGTCCTCAACCGGATGCGTCGTTGCCGTTTTCCGTTTTACTTCTTCGACCCAGTTTTTCATCTCGCGTTCGAATGCTGGCATGTCACCCTCTGGGCCAAGAGTCACCGCGTAAGAATAGTAACCTTTGGACACAAGTCCGACCACCTGCTCCAGGAATGCCCTCATGCGCGCGGATAAGACGGGTTCCGTGGTATGAAACATGATATACATAATACGTGATTTGGCTTCTTTTTCAAATTCGCCCGTGAACAATTCTCCTCTTCGCACGCGAAGCCCCTGGAGTTAAAGGGGCAACCGAAGGGAATTCGGCTTAACAAAAGCAACTCTGAGACCGATCTCGGCAAATGAAAGTCTGCCGTTTAAGATAGTGGATATTTCAAGCCGCGAGCCGCACGCCTCAAAACGGGCAGTCGGGCTCTTGTTTGGGGGCGGAGGGTGCTGGTGGCGTCTCCCTCATCACCATCGCGGTGTCGTGGGAACGTAACTCAATGACCCCGGGAGAAACGCAGGTGACTTGGACGTGACTTCCCGGATTGAATCCCGCCCGCTCCAGCCAGCGCCCCATGAGACGAATCTTTGGCAGGGTAATACCATTCCAGAAGTCGCCGGTTTCTTCGATCTTCAACGTGCGGGCAGTCGAATCCGGCGGAATGCGTCCGGGTGATTTCTCTTCAAACATGGGCCTCCTGTTTTTCCGGGTTCCATCGTACCACCTTCCCCAACACTAAGAAACCACCGGCGAAGTTTATGTGGCCACCGGGGCGAGCCTGCGGAAGTCGGCGGAATTGGCCCCCCCCCCCCCGGTTGACTAGGATTTCCAAAGTGGGACAATGGGCGGTGAGGAGGGATTCGATTCGGTTCGGACGGTGAACTATTTCTGCGTTTCACGGACCTCGCGGTCCGCTCATTACCAAAATCAATTTCCCTTGGCGCGCTGACCCGGCTGGGTCTGCGGCGAAGGCGAATCTCGGCGGCGGGACAATTTGTGCCGCCTGGCACCCGACGACGAGCATGACCACATGCCAGCCGGGTTCCAACCCGGATGGCGGCACAAGTGAGAGAAAACGCATGAATAATAACACCACCAACTTTAAGGCCACCGCCTTGACCGATGAAATACTCCGGTACCAGGCCCCCAGCATTTTTGCTGCGGGGCCGATGGCGGGCGTCAGCCGCCGGTACACTTTTGTGCCCACGGCACGGATTGTGGACGGGCTGCGGGAGCATGACTGGGTTCCGGTGAACGTGGAGGAACAACGAATCCGCAAAGAGGCCCGGCGCGGGTTCCAGAAGCACTTGATTCGCTTCCGCCGCGCCGAGCAAATGCAGACGCTGGACGAATGGAACGTGGAACTGGTTTTACTCAACTCGCATGATCGGGGTTGTGCCTATCAACTTCACGCGGGCATTTACCGGCGCATTTGCTCGAATGGATTGGTAATGAGTGAGGGCGGTTTTTCTGCCATCCGCTTCCGACATTCGGGCTTGGAGTCCGACGAAGTTGTGCAGGCGAGTTCCCGTTTGCTCGAATTCGTCCCCAAGGTCGGTGAATTGGTCAATCGCTTCCGCGCTCACGCCCTAGACCGGGAGGAATCGGTTGCTTTGGCCGGCCATGCGCTGATGCTGCGTTACGGCAGCAGCGCTCACGCGCCGGTGGAACCGGAAACGCTGCTCCAGGCACGCCGTCCAGAAGATGAGGGGACTGATTTATGGACCGTCATCAATAAGCTCCAGGAGGGGTTGATCCGCGGTGGCATATCGGATTCCCGTCGTGATCGTCGCGGGCGGTTACGGTCGGTGCGGGAATTACATGGCATTGACTCCAAAATCAGCCTGAACAAGGGACTGTGGGAACTTGCCGAACGCCTCGCCAGCGGTCAACCCCTGGACCTTGCTGAAAGAACGACCCTGGCGAACAATTGACCCGGCGGCAACAACAGGTTCTTACCAAGGTTACGCGGCTTTTCGAGAATTTTTGCCGGACAAAAATAAATTCTCGTTCCTTTCACCTCAAGCGTTTCAATTCGACTCTGTCCAGCCGGACTGCTAATCTCAACCGCAAACCGATGAAAACGATGCAACCCATCTGGGCGACGGCATCTTGCGCTGAGATGAATGATACCGGCACCCTGCGCAACCGCTGGGCCAATTCCGTCCAGCGCGCCGACAACATTTACCAACTCGCCGAGCACGAAATTGATTTCGCGTCTGTAACCGCGCACGCAGGCCGGACGCCGGTCAGTTCGACCTACTATGCCAACTCGTCTCCAACGCACCGGTGCTCACCCGCCGCCAGCGCATCGATTGCGTGAGCCAAACTAACGCGTATGCAATTTGTCTTTACATTTACGTGCCCTATCCGAGAAATCTTCCCTCAACTATGGTATCCCGATCTAACCTTGATGACTACGAGAAGCTGATTGCGAAGCTGGAGGGCAACGTTTTCGAGGATGAGGTTTGTGCTCGGCTGCAGACCATGATCGTCGATTTCCAGGCTATACCTGCTAAGCCCCATGGCGACGGGGGCCTCGACGGTCTTTCGCACGGGCAAGAACGCGCCTATTGCTGCTACGGCCCGGAACTGGAGGCTCGCAAACTCGACAACAAGGGGTTAAAGGACGACATTGTCAATAAATTCTCCGACGATCTGCGGAAGCTATTTGAGCTCGATTTTGAAAAGAAAAAACTGAAGCATGCGCCAAACGAAGAATTGGAGACCATCATGGGCGCCGACCGGAAGATCAAACACGTTTGTCTAATCGTGAGTTGGTTCGAATCGCATCGCGTAATCGGCCCGCTAAATACGCACTTCGGCAGGTTTAAAGCGTCGAGCCAACTGCGGTTCGTTGACACAGACGCCACAGTGACCGTGTGGGGCCCAAAGAACCTCGCCGCGCTCGGTGCGGTCGACGAGCACACGCTATTTCGCATTCAGAATCCCGCCTTAATCGCATGCGTTCAAACCGCCTCAGCAGCCGAGTTCGTGAAAGATGGAGGTGGGGACTTTGATGCGAAGTTCGATGATTTGAAGCGAAGGCGACCCGGAAGTGCTGCGAAGGTCGAGGGTATCTCCCAAAAGCTTCGCGAAGCCTGGGCGGCAGCAATCGCGCTGGACAACGACCTTTCAAAGAATTCTCTGGGCCTCCACCAGGTTCTTGAGTCTGTCCGCTCCGGCGCGGCCCTATCGGCACAGGTGAAGTCCATGAGCGCGCCTGATCCCTACCAGCTCATCGATACGATGCACAAAGAAGTCGCAGTTCAGCTTGAGCAGGGATTTGGAAACCGCTTTGGCCCTTTGACGCCGCGCATCACTCAGGGCGTTGTTGCGAGCCTGATTGGGGAGTGTCCAATCGACTGGAGGGACGATCATGCCTGACGAGTTTGACCCCGTGGGAGAGCTAGCTGCTCTACTGCAGGAAGTCGGCGCAAGCCCGCGCGTCCGCCCCGAGCGCGTCGTGCGCTCGACATTGTATGATTTGGACTATCACATTGCCTTAATCGCGTGTGTGTTCTCCATTACAGCGGGCAATGAATCAGCGAGTTCCCACCGCGTAGTCGCCCATTGGCTAAAGATCCTTCAATTTATCGCGGTGCGCCCCACCCTGCTGCCTAATTTCCAGATGTGGGCCTCCACGCGGCGGCACCAGGATCTCGACACCTGGCAGAAGATGCCTCGCGGCTATCTGGGCGACACAACGCATGATAGCACGGTTGAGTTGTTGGTCGCTGGCGGAGTGCTTGTGCGCGAGAGTGACGAATTGGTCGCCGCCGGCCGCTTCGCCGAACTTCGACGGATTTATGACGACTTGGTAGCCAGAAATTTATTGCTCTCAGAGCGTGCGACTTTGCTCGAACTGTCACACACTCGGGTAAACAAAACTTTGCTGAAAGGCGTATGATCCGCATCGAAGAAATCAAAGTTTGTGGTCAATCGGACGCCGGTGCATTCGAAGGCTCCTTTGCATTCAAGGAAGGCCTCCAAGTTGTGTCTGCGGATAACCATTTTGGGAAATCGCTCGCGGTCACCTCGATCGCGTGGTGCCTCGGGCTCGAGCCCATGTTCGGCCTGCAGGACAACGACGCGTCACGATTCCCCATGGCGGTCCGTGAGGTCATCGACCTCGACGGCAACGTCAACGTCCCGGTGCGCACTTCTTGCTCGGTTCTTACGCTAAGGCGAGCCGACGATGCAGGTTTGCGCCTCACGCGCGAAATCCTGGGGAACCCGGCAGAAGTCCTGGTCGAGGAGTTGGGCGCCGATCACACTGTCTCGCAAACGAGCAGACTCCAGGCACGCAAGCAGACGATGAAGGATGAGGCTGCCGGCTTGCAGAACTTCCTTTTTGCATGGTGCAGCCTGCCGCGCGCGCCGATCGTGACAAATCGCGGGGATGAATCAGAACTCTATCTTGAGAACATTGCGCCCCTTTTCTACATCGATCAGAGCGAGGGGTGGACTGATCTTCAAGCGTTGCAGGTATACCGCTACGGCCTGCTGGAGATCTCCGACGTGGCGGTGGAATTCCTCCTTGGCGCAACCGCGGCCATCGCGGAGCGATTCAAGCGGCAGAGAATCGCCGCTACGGAAGCTCGGCTCAAGGCAGAGGCCTCGGCCTTGGCGTCGCAGATCGCGGCACTGTTTGAGCGGCACGGGTGGGTTACAAACACGTGGTCGGAATACGGCGGCATTAGCACCATCGTCAAAAGATGGAGTTCTCGAACGTTGATCGATTCATTGAAGGCGGAACTCAAGGTCGATCTAAGCGAGCGGCAAGCCGCATTGCGCGAGCGAGCCGATAAGCTCCGCACCTTTCTCACACAAGGACAACTCGATCCCAACAGTGCGAGTGCGCCTAGCGATGCATCCCAAGCAGTGGTCGAGCTGAAGGATGGACGTCACAAGCGACGCGAAGATCTGCGAATTCTCCGCCGGCAGCAATCGGATCAGCAAGAGCTGCTGGCCAACATCGAGCATCGCCTCCATTCCGCACGCGATGTCCTTCGGCTCAAAAAAGAGGGCGTTGGGCGTATCGAGATCGTCGAGTGTCCGACGTGTCACCGCTCGCTAGATCCTTCGACCTTCCAACTTACGGCGCAATCTACCGACTCCGTTGAGGCGCACATTGCGGCCTTGGAGCGCGACCGCACCCTCGTTCTCGCCAACATAACCTCCTCCGAACAACAAATCATTCGGCTCAGCGCAGATCTTGCAAATGTCGAGTATCGCTTGCGTGAGGCGGAACGCGCGCTCGGCACCGTCAACCAAGCCGTCGGGGCGTCGCGGGAGCAACTGGCGAAGGCGGCAACTGATCTCGCTTCCACGGAGACTGAGATGGAGCGAATTGCCGAAACATCTAGGGAGCTGCTCGGATTGCAAATCCGGATCAGGGACTGGATCCAGAAGGCTGGCGCTGCCGAGAACGTCACGACCGACAAGACCGACCTCGAGCGACGTCTACAGGAGTTTACCAGTCGGCTGCGTCAATTGCTCAGGGCCCTCGGTCACAGCGCGATTTTGTCGCAGCCCGATCCCAATCTTCACCTAGATGAGCATTACATCCCTTATCTCGGACCCCGCCGGCTTCGGTCGCTCGGCTCAGCTAGCGACCATTCCCGCTTGGTGGCCGCCTATGTGCTAGCTCTTGCAGCGGCGTCCGAAGCAGAAGACGGGTTGCACCCTGGGTTCGTCGTGCTGGACGAGCCGCTGCAGCAAAATCCCGACGAGACCCATCGCGACCTCTTCATCGAGTTTCTTACGAGCGAGACGGCGCGGGAATTGAAAGTGCAAACCATTGTTTTTACTTGGCTGCGCGCGCCAGAGCTTGAACGCCTGCGGACCAAAGGAACCAACGTCATCACCCCCGAACGTGCCCATTTTCTGCAATTGGTACCTGCTCCTGCGTTAGAAAGCGCGTCGAACGGAAGATGAGGGGACGGTCCTTTGGACGACCATGAACCGGGTTCAGGGTGGATTGTCCGCATTTCATCGCGACCGTCATGCGTGGTTGCGTTAGGTGTGGGCTGTGAATGGCATTAATTCCAAGTGCAGCCTAGACAAGAACTTCATGGCCTCGTCGAGGAGCTCGCCAACTGGCAACCCTCGAATCGCGGGAGCAAGTGGGTCTCGATTAAAGTTCCCAGGCCTTACCAAGGTTACACGACTTTTCGAGAACGCTGCCCAACAGAATCAATTCTCACCAGTCTCGTCATTCAACTACTTATCTGCAGGCGCTCTCCGTAGCATCGGTAATTAGTCCCTGGGCTTCAAGAAAGGATATAAGTGACTGGAGGGAGCGCACTTGTTATGGTTGCAGCGCCGTTCAGAGTTCGAAATTGCGCTGCAAGGCCCTTTGCGAGAGATTTGCCGAGCCAAGATAGCAGTGGCTGTGATCGGCAAGGATTATTTTAGCGTGGATCAGCGCTGGTAACTTGTCCGTTGCCGTCAAAACTCTGATTCGTCCTCGAATGAGAGCGCCCTCAGCGCCTTCAACCAATACCTTTACGGCGCGCCGGTTGGCTCCGTTTCGGTGGTCGAGATTTCCGGTCACTAGACGTACCCATGCGCCTCTCTGTGCAGAGGTGGCAATCGGTGCCCGCAGAGCCTCAAGACCGGCAGAGCTAAGGTATGGCGCGACGAGGACGAGCTGTGCGCCTGCTGACGAACAGAGAAGCCGCACGAAGTGATCCAGGTCACTCAACTGGGACCGGAGTCCGGGAGGGAGAGACTGGCGATAAGTCCAGGTGCAGTAAAGAGCGCTTTTTGGGGTCGTTGGCATTTTCCCCAGAGCTATTTCGCTCGGCGCCTAGCAATGATCTGCTCGGCTTCCTTGGCGACGAATGGGGACCAAAAACCGATGATCGGCTCTGCCCGACCGACGATGCTGCCGCCGAACAGAAAGGAACGGCTGACTGTACGATTAAAGTGGGCACAGCCAAATTTTGGGTAAAGACAGGCGAGGCAGGCGCCACCGGAACTTGAGCAAACCGGGTCGAACGAACATTGGCTCGCGTAGTCGCGGGCGGAACCGAGCCATTGGGTCATGTTTGCTCGGAAAACTGAGTCAATCCCTCCGAGCGTGAACTCTACATGATTGGATACGTAAAGGAGTCCCGCGCTCTGTGCGGGAAAAAGATATTCCGCGAGCGCATCTCCATCGATTCCGACGTAACGGTGGGCTGTGGCTTTGAGCACATGTGAGATTGTGTGGAGAACTCCGAATAAGAGTGCCGAAGGGGGATGCACTTCGACACCGGCTTCGGTTTCGAAACTGGTCAGGCAGAAATGTGATTCGCCTCGGTCTATCAGAGGCCTGCTCTGTTCGAGAATCCAGGCTTTCAGCGTCGGCTCCGATTCGGCAGCGGTGTCGGGAATGGTTGTTTTTAGATTCGCAGCCAGAAAGGCGGCCAATCTCCATGGGTCAAGTTCGTATAGGAGAGCCTCCGTTGTATTACGGGCTTCGTAGATCGGGACCTTACCGCTTTTTGATGGAAATGGCCGCAGTGAGACTTGGGGGGCCTGGTCCCCGTCCGCTCCAGTCCCTTGCGGGGCCGGGAAATAACGGCTGAAACCGATTCCAGCCAAAAGTATTGGAAGCGCCTGAACTATCTGAAGGCTGACAAGCCCAAGCTGGACGGCAACGCTTTTCTGTTCCGTTAGTCGATCCACAGACGCGCCGTCGGCGAAAGCCTGTGCTTCGAGGATGAGTTGGTCGAGCGGAATTGCCGCGCTGCTAGCTTCGTCACGAACGAATACGTATTCGATGGTGCGGCGGTGAGATTTCCAGTCCCGTACGCAGTCCCCGATGCGGAACGGCCGGAGGTCTTTTTCATAGGCTGTCCACGGGTCGGCGCCGGCTTGATCAGCGGCTTTTCCGACCAGGGAATCAGCCTGGGTTTCTGACATTCCTTGCTTGATGAGCAGATCTCGCATCGCCCGGAGTTCCGGTGAAAGACCGCCGGGGGTCGCTGTCCAGGCTGCAAGGTCCAGAAGGTGAGCGGGCCGGTAGCAGGGGAGTTTGAGTGATGCGGCGAGCAGCAGGTCTGAAAAGCGGTTGTTTTCTTTCCACCGCTCTAGTGCCTGCGGTTTGATGTCCACGAGCGCCAGCGTTTGCGAGTAGTAGCTTCGGCTGTCTTCAAGAAGGATGCCGCGTTTTGCTTTCCTCGGACCGCACTCGCAGCTTCGGAATCCCAAACCGTCGCGGGGGTTGCGCCGGAGTGGAGCCTTGCAGTCCTCGCAAAACCAGTACGACTCCTGGAAAGAACCCTTGTTGACTAATTTAATCGTGTGGCGTGGGTGGCCGCCAGGAATGAAAACTGTCTCAAGGCGACCGCACTCGTGAACATAGGCGAACGGGACTTGGCGGAGCAGAGATTGCCTCTTGCACTTCATGCAAGACAGTGTGCTGTTAACGCTCTGGAGTTTGGGAAGATCAGCGTAGTAATGTACCATGCCGCAATCGCGGCAGGTGAAGACCAGCGGGAAGACTGTAAACCAAACCTGATAGGGCTCTCCCACTTCGTAGCGATTGTTTTGGCGGTCGGGGTCAGGAAAGCCGGTTGGGCCGACTGCCCGCCAGTACGCCAGAGCCGCCCGCAACGCCTCTGCCAGTGCTCCGCTAAGCGGCTTAGTATCACGCAGCGAGATTTCAGTTGTGCGGCACCAGCCGCCACTTTCATTGTACCTGAACGTCGATTCTGGTGTGTACCGCCAGATTACCTGCGAACGGCCACGTTTCATTGTTTCCGACGGCATAGATAGGTCCTTGTTATTACTTTGCCCGGAGGTGTCCGATGATCATCGATGCATCGGTGCTGCCGAAGTCAATGCCCTCGTCCACGTCGCGGAAGGAAGTAATTGGGTGGATCGCCTCTGCGAGCTTAGTTTCGAAGGTTCTTCCGATAGCGCCCATCTGGTCCTGGAACGCTTCTTCAAGCCGCCTCCGAACGTTCTCGACCTGAGCTGCCGAGGCTGGTGGAAATACTTTATCAACTCCAATGATTGCCTTTATTGCGTTCTGAAGCTCGTCCTGACTCACACAGCCCGATGTCGTAGAAGACGTGCCCGGCTTCATGCCTAACGCAGTTTGCAGCGTGGGGATGTGGTCGAGCGGCTTGGAAATATCAGTTCCAAATAAGCGCGGGGAGTATTCGCAGAGCAGCAAGCCAGCAAGCAGGCCCGGCACAGTTTTGCGCGGCGCGAATGACGCAAATCGATTGACGGCAACCGCTTCGATGAGCCTTTCCATGTGCTCGTGCATTTGTGTGAAAAACTCAAACTGCGAGTGTTCACGCGGGTCTCTGGATTTGAAGCAGACAAAGACGATGCCTGGATGAGAGCGGGCGGCCCGACTGGTTGCTTGGACGTATTCGGCATAATGAGAAGGCATCCCGCACACTGTCATCATGTTAATTCGCTCAAGATCCACTCCATGGCTGATTAAGTTCGTTGCGATAACCACATCCAGGCGTGGCTCACCCGTGTCATTCTTTTCGCGCTCGATTTGGTCCAGTGTGTCGCCGATATACTCGGTCGTCTGATCGCCAGTGAGGATGCGGTGCGAGATAATCCCCAGATTTTCGCGTCCAAGGAGGCGCTCGACAAAGGACATTTTGTCACTGAGGCTTCCGCCCGTGGCTTTGCGGTTCACGTAGCACAACGAGAGATCGTACATCCGAAGAATTGCAAACACCTCGGCATCTGTCACATCCGGAGCGCCCATGATTTGAGCGGCCTTACGAGGGGCGGCCTTCAGGCGTCTCAGTGCGCGAATGTAGAGGCTCATGGCGCGAATTGCCGAGTCCTCGATACCGCGCGTGTGATTGAGTATGCCCAGATAAAAGCGGCGTAAGCGGAGGGGTTTTGAGGTCGCGTAAAATGATTCTCCGGCTTCCCAAGCTGGCTGCGGGTACCGTCGTGACCGGGCGAGGTAGACGTGGAATGTGTGAACGTCGTAAGCCTCGATGGTGGCCGTCGCCGCCAAAACTTTGGGTCTCATGTGGGAGCGCTCGCCAAGAAACCTCAGCAGGCCCTCGTAATGTCCGTTGAACACCCCGAGTTCCGCTCGAAGAAGATGAAGCTCGTCCTGAATCAGGAGCGAGGGGCCAGGGTCTTTGATAGGCGCAACCGGGCCGAGGTTGCGTTTCTTGGCTTCGCAGTTGGCAGACCAACTCCCCCGTTCGATGCATTCGTCGTATGAAGTGTAGCCGTGAGTTGCACATCTCTGACTGGGGCCTCTGGTAATATGTGCGAAATATGGGCTCCGGGCGATAATGGCGAGTTTGTCCACTGTTCCAACGAGCACCGACGGGAGGTAACGATATATTTCCGTATCCGTGACGCATAGCGGCAGCGAGCCCTTGTAAATGCCAAGGCTTGCCGACGTATTGGAGAAGCATTTCGGGTTCGAACACACGTGTGCCGCCCGCCAATTCGAGCGAAGTGCTTTTATTTCCACTGCGCTGCCACAGAAGGGACATTTCCTAATAAGCCGAAGCTGCTCGCGTGAGGCGTTGTCGGTCTCGAGTTCGCGCATTTTGTCTGCCGAAATGCGATTCGGTGTGACGGCATCACCAACGTAATAGCCAATGGCAAAAGGGTCTCCGTGCGATATCTTTGTGTTTTGGGATCGTAACTCGTTGAGTACTGCGATCACTTTGGCAAGGCGTTCGAGCTGTTGAAGCGAAAGCATACGAAGCGGAAAGCGCATCCATGCGCAAACGCCACTGGTTTTTCCCCGAAGCCGATCGTAGATAAGCGCAATCGCAATCAGACCGAGGTAACTTTCTGTCTTTCCGCCGCCGGTTGGGAACCAGAGCACCCCAACCTCGTTGAGCATCGTGCGCAGGGTGTTGGCATAATCGTCGGACGCCAAAGCGTCGAGTTCCCGGACGGCAAGTGAAGGGAGCTGGGAAACTATGAAACCGATTTGGAATAGACGCCAAGCACGAAGTTTTCCTCCAGAGGACTGCCCGAGGTTGGCAAATGCTGTATTCATCAGCCTGAATGACTCTCTGAGCTTTGCGTCTCGTTTTAAGCATTCGATGCCAAGCCGAAACCCTTCGATTTCTTTGCGGAACTCGTCGCGGTCGCGGCGGCAGGCCTCAATCTCCTGTGCGCTCCAAGTTGGGGGCGTCTCCTGCTTCAGGAATTCGTCCCATGTTCGCAGATACGCATCCATCTCGCTGGCAACCCGTTCGAGTTCCGGTTTCGGGTCCTCGACGGTTAAATCTGTAAAGGGGATTTCAAGGCCTTCTTTTGTGCGGTAATAAGGTTGTTTGAAGAGCGGAAGTGTCTCGGTGGCGAGGGAGTTTGCTTCGTCCCCGAGTTTGGCGGTACAGTTTATGCCCCTGGCTGGCATTTGCGGTTTGGAGCGGTAGTCTTTAGGAGCCAGCAGAAAGTCGAATGGTCGCAGGGCGCCGCCATCCACTTGGACGGAGAGTTGCGCGTCGAAGACGGCCTTCTCTTCCAACAATCGATCTGCCTCGGCGCCAATAGTGTCAGGCGTAGTGTTAGCCAGCAGGACTCGCACTCGAACGCTATCAGGCGTAGAGGGGTCCTGGGTTACGTCAACCTGCAAGGCAAGTGACCAGGGCGGTAGCGTGACCGTCGCGCGCCCGGTCTTCGCGAGCGATGCCTCGTATGCGTCGGACGTCGCCAGATTGACCGCGTCGCCAAGATCCCGTGACGCCTTCGCCGGTTCGTCTAGATGTTTCCAGAGGCGGCTGTCGGACTGAATTTGGATGCGAGCCGCATCTATCGCGGCTGCGATTTGGGAGGCGCCGACTGCTATCACTTGGGCTGGCTCTGCCGGAAACGTGACAACCAATGGGTCCAGCGTTATCCCGCACCGTCGAAAAACTCGGGGTAATACCACTCGCCCTGGACGGGGCGGCGTCGGGGCGGCGGATTCCTCGGGAGTGTCATCTGCTTTTTCAGTGGTTTCGGTCTCAGCGGCGAAAGCTGACCCAGTAAGCGATGGGCTGGGCTGGTCAGTTATCTTGATTTCGGACGATGAACTCAGAATGCTCGTGTTTGCGGCTGCCGCCTGACCATATGTAGGAAAGACAGGATAATAAAAGCTCCAGCACGGAAGCATTTTGAGTGTGATTTGGGCACCGGCACCGGTTGCGATTTTGAAGTCCAAACCCAGTGCAGTATCCGCTGGTGCCATCGTGTCAGGGGTGTTTGACGGTTGATTTGGGACATCTGACTGCCTCACCGGTTGAAGAACGCCGGCGAAAATCATCCTGGATGGTGAGCCATCCACGATTTCTGCACCGTCGCGACCGCTAAGCCCATCCGCAACTTGACTGATTAGATAATCCACTAACCTCTGTTTTTGATTCTCCGTATTGGGTGGGATCGTGCTCATGTGCGGTTCGGTTGAACGAAGCGTCCGACCCAAGCGGGATTGATCGGCGTAGTTTCGAGCAGGCGTACGATAATCTCTGCCAAATCAATTGTTTCCAGCAGTTCATTTACAGGAAGCCAAATGTGGTCGTCCGATGCTTCCTTCGTCGCAACTTCTTCTGTGTCAGCCATGTACCTTGAGGATTGTCGGATCAGGCGGCTGAGACGTCTTCCCAAGGCTTGGTGTATAGCGCGAATCGTACGGAACGCACTGTCGAAGTCCTTAGCGTCCCGATCGAGCGCATCCATACCAGCGAGCCTGCCAGCCGCTCGTATGGACGATGAATCATCCGGTGCCATGACCCTGCCCAGGATCCAGTTTGCAACACTTACGGACGTCATGATTGTCGAACCATTTGACCTGAGATCAGAGTGCAATTTTGTATAGCCATAGCGATTGCATTCATACTTGTTTTCAAGAATCCGCATGGCTTTCTGCCACTGCTTGCGATAGCTGGCGAGGTATCGCAGATCGGGCTGATCTTCCGCGATTTGGACAATTCGGTCAAAGAGGCTACCGCGGGTGTCGTCTTCAATGATGATTAGAAAATCGCCTGCGTTAAGCTGCTTCGCAGCGATTCGCTCAATTGAGTCCCCGCTGCCCGATTTACGCAGGCATTCAACGGTCTGTTCAGGCGGCAGCCAAATAAACCCAGGCCCATGTTTTCTGGATTGGATTTCAAACCGAAAGCAGGGGATGTCATCGGCATGGCCGTTGCCGATCAGATCTTCCGGGATGCTGTCGTCTTGGAAGTCTTCTTCCGGGCTTTCCTCCCATCCTTCGCGCCGCTTGCTCTGTTCATCACGGGCTTGCTTTTCTGCTCGCTGGGCCTGGGCTTTGGCTGCATCGAACGCCTTGGCAAGAGACTGGAAGTCCGCAACGGTGGCGATAAACTCTGTGGGCTTGTCTTTGGTGGGTTTGGAGCGAACGGCCGGCTTTTTTAGATCCAGTTTCGGCAGTCGTGACGATGCCTCTCGTGGTGTTTGCGGGCTGGCTGGCAATAGGCCTCCGCATAAGGATCGCTCGCGTTCATCTGCGCGTCGGTTATTTTGCACTTGGCCGTAAACCTCTTGCAGCTGCTGCTCAATGACATCTACTTCGGACGGGTAAGCCAAATACTTCACCATGGGTCCCAGTGCCGCGCCGACAATCCACCTGTATCGGCGCGGCAATGTCCCGTTAATAAGTACAAGCGGGAACCTCTGCGTAGCGATGGGTGCGTAGTCAGCGCAAGCGCGAATCTCCACATTTCGGAGCCACTTCGCATTTGGAAACGCTTCGACATCCAACCAGTTCTGGAGGGCTCGCTGAAAAACCTTGTCCCGCACGAGAATGAGTGTCTCGCCAGCTTCCTGCACAACGTTCGGGAGCAATCGGCGGAATTGTTCGGCTATCGGATTTACATCTTGCAGCCGCATCTGGATGGCATCGAATTGCATTTTCAAGGCCTGCATCGCCGCCCCCGTTCCGCTGTCGTATCCGAATGCGAGGTGATCTGCCAAGCGGCGAATGGTTGACCTTCCCAAGTTGCGTGCGGTTTGCTCGTACCATACCAGCGGCACTGGCATGTGAGCGAGGGTTGTAAGAATCCATCGAGCCCTATTCAGTCCCGCGCCTTCGTGCCCGCGTTGGTCTTCGATCATCTGACGCGCAGAAATGAGCATGGACTCGGTCTCTGGGGCTTCGATGGCGAGGATCTCATGTTCGCGTTCCAGAAACGTGGATTTTTTGATCAAGTTACAATCGAGCGCAGAAAACGTGATGTCTGGCGGCTTTAGTTCCGCACACGTTGCCAGAGCGGCGTGGTCTATGGGCACATGCTGAAATTGTGCGTTCGCGAGCGCGTCGGCGGTGTCCCGGTCGCCGATCGTATAGATCGCGAGTACTTCCGTTTGTTGATGCAGACTGCAGGCCCATTTCACGATATCTTGGGCTCGTTTTGTGAGTCGGCCGTAGCGGAGATCCAAAATGGCAAGCGCGGGGCGAAAGGTCGGGCGTGGCAGATCTGCTGGTGGAAGGAAGAAGCAGACGCCATGGCCTATACCGTTTAGGTGAGTTTTGCGGAGCGGGATCTGCTCACCCGTTGGACGCATCCGGCTGCCAGGGAAAGCATTGTCGAGAGCCTCGTCTTTGACACGCAGGTCGCAATAGCGGCTTCGGATATCGAGGTCGTTGCTGACAATCAGAACCCCTGAGAGATTTGCGTTTATGGAGGCGCGCGAGGCGGAAGCCTGCGCGCGTTGGAGCGCGTCGGCCAGAACGCTCACAGCGGCAATCACGAGCGGCAGATGGCGCGCTCCTGGGGGCAACCCGAGGGCGAAATGTTTGCCAGTTTGGCGAGAGCAACTGGCGAGCGCAGCGATGCAGAGGGCAAGCGCGTCGGGTCTAACCCGATCAGCGCCGGTGCGCGTGAGAACATTAAGGCCATTCGGACCGAGCATCGCCAGAGCGCCCAGATCTTCCGAAAGATATTTGGTCAGTGCGTGCAGCCAACGAGGCGAACGCTGCGGAAACGAAAATGCCGAGAGGTCCACTTGCCTCTTGAGCGTTTCGACCGGGTAGGTTTGCTGGTTGATGTACATGTGCAGTTCGGATCATCTCAGGAGACACTTGAAAAGCGGCCTTTGGATCCTTTGACGTATTCTGGATTGGGCTCGATTGCTGCCCACCGGCGTCCCAAATGCTCAGCCGCCGCTCCAGTGGTGTTACTGCCAGCAAATGGATCAAGCACGAGATCACCTGGCTCTGTCAGAAACTTGATGAAAAATTCCGCAAGTGCAAGGGGCATTCTGGCCGGATGGGGTTCAATCTCGCGTTCTCGGCAATGCGCAAGATAATCGCTTGTCGCGTGCGTGTTAGCCATCGTGAGAACGTTCGAAGGTGCGGCGTTACCGTTGGGTTCGTCGGCACCGATCTTGACAACGCTGGATGGGATTGCGCCTCTGTTGTTTTTTAGAAAGGAAGTTGCTCCGATATGATGTTCAGACGGCCTTGGTCCGGGGTTGTAGTTTTGAGTGGCGAGAAGCTTTTTCATCGCGCCGCTATATTCGACAAGCACTCGGCGATTGTCGGCTTTGGGCCGGATCGAGGGCGACATCCACCAAAGATGGGTGTAGGAATCCTTTAGTCGAATCCGTTCGACTGTGACCCATTGGGCGGGGCTTGGAAGCCGCGCTGGATTGTGCCAAATCATCTGCTGGCAAAGGTGGAGCTTGCCCTTGCGCAAAAAAGCGAGCAAGGACTCGAGTGCCAGAGTGCTCATGACTGGTTTACCCGGCTGCCACGAATTGCCGACCTCTATGACTACCGATCCGGTCGGTTTGAGGAACTCACAAAAGAGAGGCGCGAGGTCCCTGAGCCAGCGAACATATTCGCGGCCCTGGAGGTTGTCGTATTTCTTTTTGCGATTCAGCGGAAAGGGCGGAGACGTAAAAATCAGGTCAACTTGACTGCGGAGATGTTTTGTGGAACCGGAAGCCAGGACATCCTCAGCGCGCCCGTGAAAGCACTGGCCGGATTTTGTGCTGTAGGCGATGCGTGGGAGATCGGGCTCGTGACCATTGCGGGCGTGGCTCGAAGCAATGCCGTTTCTCGTGCTCAGGTTCGACATGCGCTGGTTGGGATCAAGGTAATCAATATACTTCCGTCAGGCCGTATCATAGGCGGGGCAGGAGCAGCATCAATGGAAAAGAAACGTCTTGGGACGTTGAGGAAAAGACTTGGCGTGCTTGTCCTTGGACAACTTTTGGTTCACGAGTTTGGGCACGAATTCTCCCAGACCATTTGAATTCCGAATATCAAGGGCCATCCTTACGCTCGTCCCTCCTACATCTCCCAAGCGTACGCTTCCAGGCGAAATTCCTAAATGCGAACCCTTGGCGGAGTGAGGAGGGTCAAGGTGGAGGCGGCGGGCGGCGGGGGCTCTACCTTGAGGCCCGCAGCGCCGCCATAAAATGGACGCCCGAACATCGCCCGCATGATTTTAGGCAGACCGGCAAGCCGCTGGTTGTTCTTGTGCGGCGAGGAAGGAATGAATCTCGGTTTGAGTGATGCTCCATGATTCGCCCCAGACAGAGACGAAGCTGGCATTGAATTCTTGATAATGGCTGAGCGCGAGCGCCGGCTCCCCGGTTGCGTCCATCAAAATTGCCAACGCCAATTGAGCCGGGCCGCTGCCATCGAAGCCCCAGGCGAATCCGGTTGAACTATGCTTGCGCAGTTCAAGATGCAGTGGTAACGGGTGTGAGGACTTGGCGGCAGATCGGAACGGGTTTGCGACCGACGGTTCGTCCACGCAGACCTCGCAACCTCCGTCCGCGTGGCGGACGCCACGGTAAATTTTCTCCGCCTGACGTGGCAGACTCAAGGAGGGGAGGGAGGTTCTCGGACGCTCGTTGATGAGTGCTCGCTCTCGTTGTGTTTGCTGTTGTTGCTCCATTTCGCCAACCTCCCCTCAAACACCGTTATCTCATACCGCGCCGGGCTAATCAACGTCAGTGCAGCACACTGTTTTGAATGGCGCCCTTCACCTGTTTTCGAATGAATCCGCCCAGTTGCGGCCATAGTTCGCCGCAAACCGAGTTGAATTCGCGAAGAGTTCTCAGCCCACCGGCTCCAGAATCGCTGTGTCAACCCTGCGCCCGCGGCTGGCCTTCCCAGTTGGCAAAAAGCGGATTTCGATGCACTGGCCAAGCGCGGCGGCTATACGTTGCAACATGTTCAGCGAGTGGCCGTCGTAATCCGCATCCTCCAACCGGGAGATCACTGACTGCCGTGTGCCAAGCCTTTCCGCCAATTCAGCCTGCGAAAGCCCGGCTTTTGTCCGGGCGGCATAAATGAGTTGGGCAACGGCGGCGTTGGTCCGCGCTTCTTCCGTGAGACGCTTCAATTCCGGATTCTCTCCGGCCATTCGGTCCAATATGGACACCGCATCCGACGTTCTCTTGGTCTCAGTCTTTACTTTCATACGTGTGTGCCTTCGGGTTTGCCTCAAACAGCTTTTTTCGTTTGGTAGCGCGTTCAATGTCCACCTTGGGAACCCCGTCTTCCTTGGTCAGGGCATGCGCGAGGATCGCCACCTGCCGTCCATGGAAAAAATAGAGGAGGCGATATTGGACATGTCCCTGTTTGGCGCGTAACTCATAAATGCCATTCCGCAAGTAATCCGCCGCTGGCCGCCGGAGTTCGTGGCCGGACTGTGCCAAGAGCTCGATGCGGGCACGGCAGTTCACCCAAGCCCGCTCGTTGCTCCGCAGGAGTTCCTGAAGCCAATCCACGACCGGGGCCTGGCCATCGGCCTCCTGATAGAACACAACGCGGGTTTCGGGCATAATCGATTCACGGATCAAATTATCACAATATTGATATGGTCCGCAAGCCGAAGATTGAACGAGTGCGCCGCGGCGGCGCTCTGATTGTTTTCACCGCCCAACTCTCTTTTGGCAATCCTGAAAGCAGAAAATCGTTCGCGAGATGGGGAGGGCCATGTGGGGGCGCGGCAACGAACAGTTCCCTCACTCCGAAACCGGCGCCATGCAAGGGGCCGTCGAACGTCGCGCGGGGGCGCGGCCCAAAGATCCTGCTCCGGTATGATATGGGACCGGTTCCTCGCGCAGGGCCAGTGAATTCCACTGCTCATAGCGGATTTCCTCGTCCGCCAGAATTCTTCCTACCGCATTCCGGATGAGACCGCCCATTTGCGGCCAAGTGATGCGGTGCATGTCAATGGCGTTGATGCCTGGCGGAATCGCCACCGGATGCGAACGAGCGAAAAACTCGCCGTCATCAATCTGCTCATTCACCCGGTGCATGGTGAGGACCAGATGTGAAAGCCCGTCGCGCTGCATCGCCGCGATGGGGTCGGGACCGGGATACGATGGCCAGGTCGGACCGCTATGGTGGAAATTGAAGAAGCCCAAACGCGGAACTTCGATGATATGCTTCGGAATCTTCTGCCCGAACGTGGCCATCAGGCACAGGTCGGGTTTCCAGTCATTGACCAGCAATTCATGAAATTCCGGCGATTTTACCCGGCCGGTGAACACGGGGAGGTTGAGTGACCGGGCGAACCGCCGCACCAAAGTTTCATCGTCGGGCATATGCGGATGCCTCCAAAGCCGGACCTTGGCGTGCGTGTAGGGCTGGGTGGGGTCGTCCGTGGCGATACCAACCACCTGAATCTTGCGGGAAAGCTCGCCGAAGATCAGTTCACTCAGGACATGGTAGCCGCCCATGAAACTGCCGAAAACCACCACCCGCGCCCGGCGTTCAGAATCTTTTCTTAGATGGGAGGCGCATCGGAGTCCAGAGACCCCGCTGGTTGAAAACCAGGTGTGCGCGTTCATGGGGCGGCGCGATTGCCACAGCCACTATCGCCGACTTCATAAAAAACGCAAGTCGTTTATTAAAAACAACTTGCAACTTTTTCTACGGCACCCATTTCGGACGATTCAAGGCCTTCAAGATGCCCGTTTGCCGCAACACTTTTTCGACGTAAGCGATGGTTTGCTGGTCCTTTTGAGCCTCGACCTCGGGTTCGATTTCCAGCCGGTCATTAAAGAAGAAGGTGCCCAGGGAATGATGCGACGAGGCTTCCGAGTTGAGTCGCGGGTCGCCATCGTCCAACAGCCAGCGCACGATGTTTTGGAGGAACCGGGCGTTGTCATGCGAAGCCA
>Ga0206847_10039_pt1 | contig 46848 bp, 45 predicted proteins | sample Alteio_BWOrgCont_17_FD_152880 | JGI IMG/M metagenome (GOLD analysis project Ga0206847, IMG submission 152880) | Enriched cells from forest soil in Barre Woods Harvard Forest LTER site, Petersham, Massachusetts, United States -... | ecosystem: Environmental > Terrestrial > Soil > Temperate forest >... | reverse complement strand
TTAAAAAACCCAATAGCGTGGAACTCGATCATGATTTTATGTGGCGCGCATACCGCGACCTGCCGGCCAGAGGCGACATTGCCATCTTCAATCGCTCCTATTACGAAGATGTGTTGGCAGTGCGCGTGCATGATCTGGTTCCTAAAAAAATGCTGGATAAACGCTATGAGCAGATCAACGCCATCGAAAAACATTTATCCCAGAATCACACGCATATCCTAAAATTTTTTCTCCATATCAGCAAGGACGAGCAATTAAATCGCTTCAAGGACCGGCTCAATAACCCCGCCAAGCACTGGAAAATCAGCGAGCACGATTACACTGAGCGCAAATACTGGGATGATTATATGGAGGCGTTCGAGGTTATGCTTTCTGAGTGCAGCACGAAGCATGCGCCGTGGTTCATCATCCCGGCCAATCATAAATGGTTCCGCGATCTTGCCGTTTCGCAAATCCTGGTGGAATATATGGAAGGGCTGAATATGCAATACCCGCCGCCCGCTATCGATATCGCAAAAATCCGTAAGCAATATTATCAGGCTAAGAAAGATTGAGCCTATGCGGATTGAAGAGCCTGTTTATGTGGCATGTGTGAGTTCCGCCTGCATGACATCGGTGCGACGGCTGCTGAATGATGCGATGCAGCAAGACAGGTAAAACCGCCACAGACGTATAAAGGTTTCGTCATATCCCAGCATTTTCACTTCCGATTTGCGCGCCTCGAACCGCTCGAGCCATAGCCGCGTTGTGCGCGCATAATCCTGACCGAAGCCATACATCTCGTGGCATTCCAGCCCGGCTTTGCCCGCTGCGGCATTAAAGCGCGATTTGGACGGCAGCATGCCGCCTGGGAAAATCACCTGTTCGATAAATCCGCTATACCCATGCAGCGTTTCGAATAAATAATCATCGAGCGTGATGGATTGCACAAGCGCGGTGCCGCGCGGACTCAGCCGTTTTTTGATCGTATCGAAATAGACCGGCCAATATTGCTCGCCCACATGCTCGAACATGCCGATTGATACGATATGATCGAATATGCCTTCCGCTTTACGATAATCGATCAGTTCTATGGAAGCCAGATGACCAAGTCCCGCGCGATGGATGCGCTCTCTGGCAAAAGCGGCTTGTTTTTCCGAAATGGTGACGGCGGTAACTTTAAGCCCGTGCCGTGCCGCCTTTTCGGCAAAGCCGCCCCAGCCACAGCCAATTTCCAGTATATGATCACCGGGGCTGGCGGCAATCTTGTGCAGAATGCGCTGGTATTTCGCGGCTTGCGCTTCTTCCAGCGTGCGTTTCCCGTCGCCTTCAAACAGAGCGCAAGAATAAGTCATACTTTTATCGAGCCACAGCGCATAGAAATCATTGCCCAGATCGTAATGCGCCATGATATTGCGCTTGCTGCCGCGCAGGGAATTGCCCTGCAGAAAACTGCGCAGGCGCGTGGCGAGCGCATACCATGGACGTCCATGAAAAAAACGCTCGAGCGATTCTGTATTTACCAGCGCGAAGGTGATCAGCGCCGGTAAGTCCGTCGTATCCCATTTCCCATCGATATACGCCTCGGCAAAGCCCATTTCGCCGCGGGCTACTAGTTCATTCAACGGCTCCCATGTGTGCAGGCGCAAAAAAGCCGCAGGCCCGGTCGCGCGGCCCTTAAATTCGAGATTGTTGCCATCTGGCGTAATCAACGTAATTCGCCCATATTCGATATGCTGCAGCGCATCCAGAAAAGGCTGATGCGTGGTTTTGGATGGCAGGAAAAAAGCCATGCTACGCGCATGTGACAAGGTCTGCGTTGACATGGAACTCTCCCTTCTGATTTACAAGGAAACGGGAATCTAGCGCGCGCTATCTTAAGAAACGATATGCAAAACCGTGGTGCCCTATAAAACGGTTATAAATTTCCTGAAGCAACTATTTTTGATGAGGATTTAATATGAGGTAACCTGAAGCAGATCGCATTTTTATGAAATTCCGTCCAAAATAGAGGAATCACTTATAGAAAGGGAAACCATTATGAAAAATCGTCTCAACCTGCTTAATCTTATATGGGCAGCAGCTTTGGCAATTACGATATCGGGCTGTTCCTCGCATTGTACATGTCCGCCTGCCCAACCGGGATCTACCACCATCGTTACTCCTCCTCCTCCTTCTAACTACTAACAGGAGTTATTTATGCGATATTCAAAATATATTGCCGTTGTGCTTACCGCCAGCATGTTGACGGCCTGCACAGAACCTAACGGTGCGCCTGGCCGCGGTATTGAGAATGGCGGCACGCTTAGTAAAACCGATGTCGGTACGGCCGTCGGCGCGATTGGCGGCGGCGTCCTCGGAAGCACCATCGGCGGCGGCGCGGGCAGGGTGGCGGCGGTTATTGGCGGCACGTTGCTTGGCGGCATACTGGGCAATTCGATCGGCCAGTCGATGGACAGGGCCGATATGGCGTCTTATGATCAGGCCTCGCAGAGCGCCATGGAAACCGGCCATGCCAGAAGTTGGCGCAACGGCGATAATCGCGGCACGTTCGTTCCGCATCATCGTTATACTAACGATGAAGGTCAGTATTGCCGTGCATATACTCAGACGATTTACATTAACGGCGAAAAACACATTGGCCACGGTACTGCCTGCCGCGAAGAAGACGGGGTCTGGCGAATTGTCGAGTAGTAAAATCGCAGGAGATGTAAAAATCCTAAAGGTTTCAGTTATTGGCTTCGCGCATGGGTAAAGTGGCGAGCGTCTGGCGCAGGTAATGGTAATCCACCGGTTTGGTCATGTGCATGTCGAATCCAGCCTCACGCGCCCGCTGCTGGTCTTCGTGACGGCCATATCCGGTCATGGCGATGACGTAAGAGGAAGATAATGCTTCGTCCTGCCGCAGCATACTGACGAACTCATAACCGTCCATGCCTGGCAGACCGATATCGCACAGCACCACTTGCGGACGGAAATTGCGTGCGGCTTCAAGGCCCGCGCCGCCGTTATTTGCGGTTTGCACCTCATAGCCGTCTTCGCTAAGCAGTAATCGCGTGCTTTCCGCCGTTAGGTAATTATCTTCGATCAGGAGAATGCGGTATTTCTCCCCTTCACAGACGGGTTCTGTCTGTTCCAGCAGGTTGTCGCTTAGGGCTTGCGTGGATTCAACCGGCAGTCGTACAGAGAATGTCGAGCCTTTGCCATGACCTTCGCTGGTGACGGATACTTCGCCGCCATGCAGTTTTACCAGGCCTTTCACCAATGCCAGGCCCAGGCCCAGGCCACCCCGGCTGCGATCCAGTCCTTGTTCTGCCTGACGGAATACGTCAAATACATAGGGCAATGTTTGCGGTTCAATGCCGATACCCGTATCAGAAACGCTGATAGTTGCCAGGTCGCCATTATTACTGAGATCGATAGAAACAGTGACCGTGCCGCCGGTATCGGTGAATTTATGCGCATTGTGGAGTAAATTGCCAACGACCTGCGCCAGACGCACCGGATCGCCATCTATCCAGAAAGATATAGCTGGGTTGCGTATTTCCAGTTTTATCTGACCGGCATCGAAAATACTGCTATAGTCTTCAGCCGTTTGGCGCACGATTTTCGCCAGATCGCAATGCTCTTTTTTGAGCAGAACTTTACCATGGGCCAGGCGGGTTGCGTCGAGCAGATCATCGATCAGGCGTGTCATGTGCTTCACCTGCCGGTCGATGATATTGCCCAGTTCATCCAGCTTTGGTTCCTTGGGCGTAATGCGCTGCAGCAAATACGCTGCATTGAGAATGGGCCCAAGCGGATTGCGCAGTTCATGCGCAAGCATGCCCAAAAATTCGTCTTTGCGCCGATCCGCTTCTTCGGCGGCGGTGCGCCGCGCTCTCTCTTCGGCCTGCAAGGCGGCCTGGCGGCGCATTTGCGAGAGCTCAATGAATACACGTATTTTCGCTTTCAGAATTTCCGGCACGACCGGCGTCGGCAGATAATCGACGGCGCCTGACGCATAGCCTTGCGCCATGCGGACTTCATCGGTGAAGGCGGTAAGAAAAATAATCGGTGTGCGCGCGGATTTTTTACGGCCGCGAATGAGCGTGGCGATCTCAAAGCCGTTCATGCCCGGCATATTGACGTCAAGCAAAATGACGGCGAATTCATATTTCAGCACGAGCTTCAACGCTTCTTCGCCGGAGCGGGCAGTCATCAGATTTTGCCCGTATTCTTCAAGGATGGAGCGATAGACCAGCTGATTTTCTGGTAAATCATCGACGATCAGGATATTAACGCGGTCATCATCCTCCGCGTGCGCAACTTCTTCGCGTTTCCATGCGTTGACGGTTTGTTTGATAGCTACGACGTTGGCCATATAATCTGTTGTATCAGCGATGCAGCCATGCCCGCAGCACGACCATCATCTGCTCTGTGTTCACCGGTTTGGACAAATAGTCCCATGCGCCAGCCTCGATGCATTTTTCGCGATCGCCCTTCATGGCCTTCGCCGTTACGGCCACAATTGGCAAATCCTTCAGATGCGAGAATTTGCGGATTTCGCGAATGGTTTCCATACCGTCCATTTCCGGCATCATGATGTCCATCAGCACAATGTCGATTTCCGGTTCGCTCTGCAAGATCTTAATGGCATCGCGGCCGTTATCGGCGGAAAGGATTTGCATATGATGTTCTTCCAGCACGCTGGTCAACGCGAAAATATTGCGCGTGTCGTCATCGACGATCAGCACTTTCTTGCCGGCCAGTAATTTATCCGATTGGTGCAGATCCAATAATTTTTTACGCCAGCTTTCGGGCAGTGCAGCGACATTGTGATGTAGTACGGAAGCCGCAAGGTCAAGCAAACGATCAGGAGAAAGCGCGCGGCGCACCGGATAGAATTTACTCAGGCGCTTCCAGGCTTCTTCATCAACCTCGCCATCCCCATACACGATAACGGGAAGGCTTCCCAACACCATTTCCGATTCTTCTGTCGGACGGGCGATATTATTTATAAGATCGAATAATTTCGGATTAACTACCAGGCAATCGATACGCTGTTCGGAGAGGATTTGCTCTGCGGTTTTTTTATCTTTTGCCGTGATTACTTCGATGTCATCCGCAGCAAGCGTTTTTACCGCGCGGCTGCGTCGTTTCGATTCCGGTTCGACCACGAGGATCGTGCTTTTTTCACGGTTAGTGAAATGATTGACCGTATCCAGCAGGTTATTCAGCACATCGCCTTTCTGTATCGGTTTGGCAACGAATGCCAGCGCGCCGGATGCCAGCGCCTGATCACGCGAATCGTCGGTGGAAATGATGCATACCGGAATATGGCGGGTGGTGATGTCGTTCTTCAGCCTTTCCATGACACGCCAGCCCTGAATGTCGGGCAGGTGGATGTCGAGTAGAATGGCATCGGGTTTATAATCGGTTGCCAGCGCAAGCGCGGCGGCGCCGAGCGACGTAACCAGCCCCTTGAAGCCTTTTTCGCGCGCGGTATCGAGCATGAACCGCGCGAAGCCCAGATCATTTTCCACGATGAGGAGCACATGGTCGCCAGGCTGGATGAAAGCGCGGTCATCGCCGACTTCATTGACCAGCTGGCCAATTTCCGGCTCGGGCGCGGTGATCAGCGCATTATTCGCTCTGGAGGTTGCGCCATTCGTGATAGCTGGCTGCGGTTTATCCTGCAATTCCGTGTTTTCATTGCTTCCTGATGCGCGGCGCGTACGCGTTGGGGAATAGGTGAGCGGCAGATAAAGCGTAAATGTGCTGCCTTGTCCGGGATACGATATCAGGCGGATTTCGCCGCCGAGCAGACGCGAAAGTTCGCGGCTGATGGCGAGGCCAAGGCCCGTGCCGCCGTATTTGCGGCTGGTCGAACCATCGGCCTGCTGGAAGGCTTCAAAAATAATCATCTGCTTGTCGGTGGCAATGCCGATGCCGGTATCGGCCACTTCGAACGCCAGCACTTCCGATGCGCGGTTTAGGTCGTCGTTATAGGAGCTCCAGCCCAATTCCACGGCTTGTACGGTGAGCGTGACTTTGCCGTGATGCGTGAACTTAAACGCGTTTGATAGGAGGTTTTTGATAATTTGCTGCAGGCGTTTTGCGTCGGTAAACATCGATTTCGGCAGGCTTGAATCGAAATGAATGTTGAAATCTACATTTTTGGATTCGGCCACATGCGTAAAGGTGCGTGCTACATAGCCGCGCAGGTCGTCGAGCCTGAGCTCGCTGCCTTCCACCACCACCGTGCCTGATTCGATCTTCGACAGGTCGAGAATGTCGTTGATGAGCATGAGCAGATCGTTGCCGGAACTGTGGATAGTTTTAGTGAAATCGATCTGCTTGGCCGACAGGTTGCCTTCGGGGTTTTTGGTGAGCTGGTCGGACAGAATGAGCAGCGAGTTTAGCGGAGTGCGCAATTCGTGCGACATGTTGGCCAAAAACTCCGATTTGTATTTGGAGGTGAGGGCCAGCTGTTTCGCCTTGTCTTCCAGTTCCTGGCGCGCTTGCTCCACTTCCTGGTTCTTGCGCTCCACTTCCTGGTTTTGCTCGGCGAGCAGGCGTGCTTTTTCCTGGAGTTCCTCGTTGGTTTGCTGCAGCTGTTCCTGGCGGCTTTGCAGCTGTTGAGCCAGCGATTGCGATTGCTTGAGCAAATCTTCCGTACGCATGTTCGCTTCGATGGTATTTAGCACGATACCTATGGATTCGGTCAGCTGATCGAGAAAGGCTTTGTGCGACGGATTGAAGCCATCGAAAGACGCCAGTTCCAACACGCCCTTTACCTGTCCTTCGAAAATCAGCGGCAGTACAAGCACGCTGCGCGCCGAAGCCTGGCCGAGGCCGGAGGAAATGCGGATATAATCATGAGGCAGGTTATCGAGCACGATCTTTTGTTTTTCCAGCGCGCATTGACCGACCACGCCTTCGCCCAAACCGATCTGTTTGCCAAGTTGTTCCTTGCCTTCGGAGGCAAAACCGGCCAGCAGCGTGAGTTTCGGATTTTCTTCCTTGCCATCAAGCACGTAGAATTCCGCCTGCTGCGCCTGCACCACTGGGCATAATTCCGAAAGCACCATGCGGCCTACGTTGGTTAAGTCGCGCTGGCCTTGCAACATACGCGAGAATTTCGCAAGGTTGGTTTTGAGCCAGTCCTGCTCGGTGTTTTTCTGCGTCGTATCACGCAAGTTTCGGATCATTTCGTTGATGTTATCTTTGAGCACGGCCACTTCGCCCTGTGCATCCACGGTGATCGACCGCGTTAAGTCACCTTTGGTCACGGCAGTTGCCACCTCGGCGATGGCGCGCACCTGCGTGGTGAGGTTTGCCGCTAGTTGGTTCACGTTTTCGGTGAGGCCTTTCCATGTGCCCGATGCGCCCGGCACTTTCGCCTGACCGCCCAGCTGTCCTTCAACGCCCACTTCGCGTGCTACGGTGGTTACCTGATCGGCGAATGTGGCCAGCGTGTCGATCATCGAGTTGATGGTGTCGGCGAGCTCGGCGATTTCGCCCTTGGCTTCCACGGTCAATTTACGTTTCAATTCACCGTTTGCCACCGACGTCACAACCTTCGCGATACCGCGCACCTGCGATGTGAGGTTGTCGGCCATGCGGTTCACGGAATCCGTCAAATCTTTCCATGTGCCGCTGACGCCTTCTACTTTCGCTTGCCCACCGAGCTTACCTTCGGTGCCCACTTCACGTGCCACACGGGTTACTTCGGCGGCGAATGAGTTCAGCTGATCCACCATGGTATTGATGGTGTTTTTGAGCTCCCAGATTTCGCCCTTTACGTCCACGGTGATTTTCTTGGACAAATCGCCTGCCGCCACGGCTTTTGTTACGTCTGCGATGTTGCGCACCTGGCCAGTTAAGTTCGACGCCATGAAGTTCACCGAGTCGGTCAAATCTTTCCATGTTCCGGCGACGCCTTCTACGTTTGCCTGACCGCCAAGCTTACCTTCCGTGCCTACTTCACGCGCTACGCGGGTTACTTCGGCGGCAAATGAATTGAGCTGATCCACCATCTTGTTTACAGTGTTTTTAAGTTCGAGAATTTCGCCCTTCACGTCCACGGTAATCTTTTTAGACAAGTCGCCGTTCGCCACGGCGGTGGTTACCTGCGCGATGTTGCGCACCTGACCGGTTAAGTTACCGGCCATCATGTTCACCGAGTCGGTCAAATCTTTCCATGTTCCGGCCACGCCTTCCACGTTCGCTTGACCGCCAAGCTTACCTTCGGTTCCCACTTCGCGCGCTACGCGTGTTACTTCGGCGGCGAAGCTGTTCAACTGATCCACCATGGTATTGATGGTGTCTTTGAGCTCGAGAATTTCGCCCGCCACGTCCACCGTAATCTTGCGCGACAAATCGCCCGCCGCCACGGCTTTGGTCACGTCGGCGATGTTGCGCACCTGACCGGTTAAGTTATCAGCCATGGAATTCACGGAATCCGTTAAATCTTTCCATGTGCCTGCTACGCCTTTTACGTCAGCCTGGCCACCCAACTTGCCTTCCGTGCCCACTTCGCGTGCCACGCGTGTTACTTCCGCCGCAAAGGAGGAAAGCTGATCCACCATGGTATTGATGGTGTCTTTGAGCTCTAAGATTTCGCCCTTCACATCCACCGTAATCTTTTTGGATAAGTCACCGCCTGCCACAGCTTTGGTCACGTCGGCGATGTTACGCACCTGGCCGGTCAAATTCGACGCCATGAAGTTCACCGAATCCGTCAAGTCTTTCCAGGTTCCTGACACACCCTCTACTTTCGCTTGCCCGCCGAGCTTACCTTCCGTACCCACTTCGCGCGCCACGCGGGTTACTTCCGATGCGAAGGAACCGAGCTGATCCACCATGGTATTTACGGTGTTTTTAAGCTCTAAGATTTCGCCCTTCACGTCCACCGTAATCTTGCGCGATAAGTCGCCGTTTGCCACAGCGGTCGTCACCTGCGCGATGTTACGCACTTGTGAGGTTAAGTTACCGGCCATCGAGTTCACAGAATCGGTTAAGTCTTTCCATGTGCCTGACACGCCTTCTACCTTGGCTTGTCCGCCGAGCTTACCTTCGGTGCCCACTTCGCGCGCCACGCGGGTTACTTCCGATGCGAAGGAACCGAGCTGATCCACCATCGCGTTGATGGTGTCTTTAAGTTCAAGAATTTCACCTGCCACGTCCACCGTAATCTTACGCGATAAGTCACCATTGGCCACGGCGGTAGTCACCTGCGCGATGTTGCGCACCTGTGAAGTCAGGTTACCCGCCATGCCGTTTACCGAGTCAGTTAAATCCTTCCAGGTACCACTCACGCCTTCTACGCGCGCCTGACCGCCGAGCTTACCTTCGGTGCCCACTTCGCGCGCCACGCGGGTTACTTCCGATGCGAACGAACGCAGCTGATCCACCATGGTATTGATGGTGTTTTTGAGTTCAAGAATTTCGCCTTTTACGTCCACCGTAATTTTCTTGGACAAGTCGCCATTGGCTACGGCGGTTGCCACTTCGGCGATGTTGCGCACCTGACCCGTCAAATTACCCGCCATCATGTTCACCGAGTCGGTCAAATCTTTCCAGGTGCCTGCCACGTCTTTCACTTCGGCCTGACCACCGAGCTTGCCTTCCGTGCCCACCTCGCGCGCTACGCGGGTTACTTCCGCCGCGAATGATCCGAGTTGGTCCACCATGGTATTGATCGTGCGCGCGGTGCGCAGGAATTCGCCCTGCAACGGGCGGTCGTCGATTTCCAGCGCCATCATCTGCGTTAAGTCACCCTGCGCCACAGCACCGATCACGCGCGCGGTTTCCGACGTCGGATGCACCAGATCGTCGATCAGGTCATTAACCGATTCCACCGAATCGCGCCAGAATCCTCTCACATCGCCAAGCGTCAGACGCTGGCTGAGTTTGCCTTCTTTACCGACGGCACGGCTTAAGCGCCCAAGCTCTCCGGCCATGCGCTCATTCATTTCCACGACTTCATTGAATGCATCGGCAACTTTTCCGGCAACGCCCGTCCATTCCGACGGCAGACGCACCAGAGGCTCTCCACGCCGCAATGCATTAAGTGCATGCAGCATCGCCGTCATTTCATTGCTGCCGCTAATAATACTGACCGATTCCGGGACTGCTTGGCGGGCGGTGGCGACAGGGGGCGTCATAAACTACTCCACATGCTTAACATGCTTAAAAATTGGCAGGAGCATGTGGAATTGAGAACTAAACGATATTCTATTCCGGCCATGCTGCTTCATCATAAGTACGCAATAGCATAAACCGGCCATATGGTTTTTGTAAGAAATTTATAAAAATCCCATAAAAAATAAATTATTTTTTTTATTTTTCAAAATGTTATTTTAAATCGCGCAAACACCACGCTTTTCCACTCAAACATCGTGGCTATTTTATTCCTGCAATGATGATGTTTTCATGCATATTTGGGATGGTACCTGTTGCATATTATCCGTGCTTGCCGCAAGCGCTCCGGCAGCTCCGGCCATTACGAATAACATGAACATTGCCATTGTGTAATTAAGCAGCATAACGCCCCCTTCCATTAATTAATTATGCACAGGCATAAATAAAAAGGCTATGTAATTGGCGGACGCCCAGATAAATTCGCTGTAAAATCTCTCATTTCGACATTTTCGGTTGTTACCAGTGTCATGCAGGCTGTGGCATTTGCTTTGCAATACGAGCAGATAAGCAAGCAGATTGATTATGAATTTATAATGGCATCTTTAAATCCTATAGTGCTTTTATCTGATTTTCCAGAAAGTAGTTTCAGAACAAGAGGGGGGCTTATGTCCAGGCAGACGCAAAAATCTTCATATTACGAACGCGAAGCCGAACAAACCGCCGCCGATCAGCGCAGTATTCAGGAGCAGACTACTAAAGCCGATAAGCAACATCCAAAAGAAAAATCAAAGCATGCCATGCAGGCCGGTGCGCGCAAATATCCCGAGCCGCCGCTTAAAGCACAACATTTGGAAAAGCCCGGCATTGAAGCCGATCTCAAACTTGCGCCTATGTGTGATGCGCCCTACTATAAAGGTTCAGGGAAATTGAAAGATAAAGTCGCTATTATTACCGGCGGCGATTCCGGTATCGGCCGTTCCGTGGCGATTTTATACGCACGCGAAGGGGCGGATATCGCTATCGTTTATCTCAATGAACATGAGGATGCGCAAACTACACAGCGGATGGTGGAAGCAGAGGGCCGCAAATGCCTCGTGATTGCAGGCGATGTCACCAATCGCCAATTCTGTTTCGATGCGGTGAAAAAAACGGTGGATACGTTCGGCAAGCTCGACGTGCTGGTCAATAACGCCGCCTTCCAACTGCATGTGTCGCGCTTTGAGGATTTGACGGAGGAGCATTTCGACCGCACGCTTAAAACCAATTTGTATGGGTATTTCCATATGGCGCAGGCCGTAGTGGCCCGGATGAAGCCAGGCAGCGCCATTGTTAATACCGGTTCAGTGACTGGGTTGATGGGCAATAAAGACTTGCTGGACTATTCCATGACCAAAGGCGGTATCCATGCTTTTACCCGCTCGCTGGCCACGCATCTCATTCCCAAGGGCATTCGCGTAAATGCGGTTGCTCCGGGCCCGGTATGGACCCCGCTTAATCCCGCCGATAAAGAAGAAAAAGACGTGGCGCATTTCGGCGAATCAACGCCCATGAAGCGTCCCGCCCAGCCGGAAGAGATCGCGCCAGCCTATGTATTTCTCGCATCGCCGCATTGTTCCAGCTATATCACCGGTGAAATTCTTCCCATCATTGGCGGTTATAGCGGAGGCTAAGTATGGCAATGCGCCCTTATTGGAGTGGTCAGATCAGGCTTTCGCTGGTATCGCTGCCAGTAAATATCTATCCGGCACTGTCGCGTTCGCGCCAGATTCCGCTGCATGAGATTTACCGTAAAACCGGTCAGCGCGTGCATCATCAAAATGTTGTGGATGGAGAAGAAGTTGACCGCGACGATATTGCCAAAGGGTATGAGGTGGAGAAAGGCGAATATGTGATTTTAGAGCCGGAGGAAATTAAAAATCTGAAAATTCCTTCCAAGAGAATCCTTGAAATTACGCAATTCGTCGATAAAGGCTCTATTGATCCCATCTATTGCGAGACACCCTATTTTGTAACGCCGGAGGACGCGAAGAATAAAAACGGGGGCGGCGAAGATGCATTCGTGGTTATCCGCGAAGCACTGCGCGCCAGCGGCAAAATCGGTATTGGCCAACTGGCTATCGGTGGTCGCGAACGGCTATGTGCGATCAAGCCTTGCGGCAGCGGCATTATACTTGAAACGCTTCGCTATGAAGACGAAATCCGTAAAAGCGATCCCTATTTCGGCAATATTGAAAAAAGCGCGGTTGATAAAGAGCAGTTAAGCCTTGCCAAAGAACTCATTAAACGCAAAACCGCAACCTTTAAGCCGGAAAAATTCCACGATCATTACCGGGAAGCGTTGCAGGAACTCATCAATTCTAAACTCGAACACCGCACTCCTCAGGAAATGGCTGAGGAAAAACCCACAGGTGAAATTATCAATCTCATGGATGCGCTGCGTAAGAGCCTTAAGGAACAAAACAATAAACCCGCCGCGAAAAAAAATTCTAAATCGACTGCAAAGAAACCCGGGCGCAAAAAGGCAAAGTATGGCCGCGCAGCGTAACAGTCTGGCGCGTTACCGGCAGAAGCGCGATTTTTCCAAAACGCCTGAACCTGATGGAATCACGGGCAACATAACCGGGCATCGTTATCTCATCCAGAAACATGCCGCCACACATCTGCATTACGATTTCCGTCTGGAGCTTGAGGGCGTATTGAAAAGCTGGGCGGTTACGCGCGGTCCGAGTCTTGATCCGCATGATAAACGCCTGGCGGTGGAAGTAGAGGATCATCCTATTTCTTATGGCTCGTTCGAAGGTATTATTCCCAAAGGCCAATATGGCGGCGGCACCGTTATGCTCTGGGATGAAGGCAGTTGGGAACCTATCGGCGATCCGCGTGAAGGGCTGAAAAAAGGCAAGCTGGAATTCAAATTGCATGGCAAACGCCTCACGGGTGAATGGACGCTGGTGCGTATGCGTGAGCCGGAGAAGGAAAATGATAAAGAAAAGGATGGAGGGCGTCACAACTGGCTACTCATTAAGTATAATGACGATGCGGCGTGCGCCAGCGATAATGATAAACTGCTTACCAAAAATGCTACAAGCATTATTAGCGGCAGAACAATGGAAAAAATTGCAGTTGCAGAAGACCGGGGCTGCCAAAGCAAAGAAACCTCAGTTCAAAAATCGTTATCAAAAATGCCTGCCTTTCATCCGCCGCAACTGGCCACGCTCACGGATACTATGCCCCAGGGAAAAGATTGGGTGCATGAGATTAAGTTCGATGGATACCGCGCGCTTGCATATATCCATAACAGCAATGCGCGCATCTATACCCGCACCGGCCAGGACTGGACGCATAAATATGGAAAGCTTCCTGAATTGCTCGCTAGGCTTCCGGTCAAAACCGCTATTCTCGATGGCGAAATCGTTGCTTTAAGCGACCAAGGCATCAGCAGTTTTAAAGCGCTGCAATACGCGCTTAGCGAGGAAAAACCGGAAGCACTGCAATATTATCTGTTCGATCTGCTATATCTGGATGGGAAGGATATGACTAAATTTTCCTTGCTTGAGCGAAAGAAAAAGCTTCTCTCCGTCATTCCCAAAAAATCTTCGCATATTTTCTATAGTGAGCATTTTACGGATAAGGACCATCGCTTCCTGAATCAATTATGCGATATGCAGATGGAAGGTGTTGTTTCCAAACGAGCCGATGCGTCTTATTGTAGCGGGCGCGGCACATTGTGGCTTAAAACCAAGTGCCATAAGCGTCAGGAATTTGTTATCGGTGGTTTTACGCTGCCCACATACGCCGAGCGTGGCATCGGGGCTCTGCTCATCGGTTATTACGATAAGAAAAAATTTGTTTATGCCGGAAAAGTAGGCACAGGTTTTAATAATGAAAACTCGTTCGCCTTACGCAAAAAACTGAATAAGCTGACACAAAGAAACATGGTATTTAATGCTGTTTCCGCCGATGGTAAGCGCGGTGCGAAATGGGTAACTCCACAACTTGTTTGTGAGGTGGAATTTACGGAATGGACGGGGGACGGCCACCTGCGCCATCCATCCTTCCAGGGTTTGCGTGAGGACAAGCTTGCCAGCAGTATTTCGCGCGATATTCCTGTTGCGCGCAAACAAATCAAACAACAGGCAAGCGCGGGTAGTAATGTTGGCGGAGTCAGGATTACCCACCCCGACCGCATTATTTATCCAGGCACGGACATTACCAAAAGCGACCTGGCGGAATATTATCTGAGTGTGGCGGAACATATCTTGCCGCATGTAAAAAATCGTCCATTATCGATGTTGCGTTGCCCTGAAGGTATAGGTGCTCAGTGCTTTTTCCAGCGCCATATCGCGCATGGCCAATCGACTTATCTGCATGACACCGGCATCAAGGTAAAAGGGCGCAATGAAACCTATTTGATGATTAAAGATAGCAAAGGGCTCATTTCTCTTGTGCAATGGGGCCTCATTGAACTGCATCCATGGGGTTGCCTGGCTGACAGGCCGGAACTGCCGGATCGGATTATTTTCGATCTCGATCCCGATCCGGCATTGCCATTTTCCCGGGTCATCGAAGGCGCGAAAGAAATCCGCGAACGTATGCAGGAATTTGGGCTGGAGAGTTTTGTCAAAACTACAGGCGGGAAAGGACTGCATGTAATCATTCCAGTCGCTCGAGCTTACGGATGGGAACCGATCAAGGCCTTCGCGCGCGCCATCGCCGATTCCATGCAGCACGACAATTCAGAACGCTATATCGCCAAGGCCAGTAAAGAGGCGCGCAAAGGTAAAATTTTTGTCGATTATTTGCGCAATGATCTGACATCCACGGCAGTTGCAGCATTTTCTGCCCGCGCGCGCGAGGGCGCATCTGTGGCATTTCCTGTTGCATGGGAAGCGCTTAAAGCAGGCTTCGAGCCCAAAGATTTTTCCATCGAAACCGTTCCCATATGCCTTAAAAAACGCAAAACCGATCCCTGGGAGGAATTTTTTATTATAAAGCAGAAAATTTCCGCCGCTCATTTTCGTGCGCTCAAAATTACCCAAAAAGCCAGCTGATGCAGCAAAGACCGACCGCGTGAGCGATTTAATGCAATCTGACAGTGGAAAGCTGGGCTTATGTCAGATTCTCCCGTTTAAGATAGCTTTTTTACCCAGGTAAGCGCATAATGCATCATGAATACAAAATTTCCGGAATTTGAACAAGAACGTGAGCAAATACTTCGGCGTATTTTCAATGCCGCCTCGCATGATTTAAAAACGCCGCTGGCTTGCATTATCGGTTCACTGGAAATTCTGGAGAAAATGAAAGAGAGCCTTTCGTCAGAGCAGCGTGACAGTCTTATCCAGAGCGCTATTCTCGAAGCGCATAAGCTGGATGGGTTGATTACCGATATGCTGGAAAAAGTTAAACCTGAAACAGGAGAATGAATATGCCAGAAAACCCCGGTACGGATATATTCGGCAACCCGATCGGCACCGATGTGCAGGGTAATCCGAAAGACAAAAACGCCGAGGGCGAGCGCCCGAAAGACGGGGAAGGCAATCCGCCCAAGGATATTTACGGTAATGAGACGGGAAGTTAGGCATATCTAATGCTTTCAATAGCTGCTAGTCTGTGTGGGTAGCGGGCGGATGGCCCTTCCTCATAGGCCCACGGGGCAAAGTAAATAAAATGACCGCCTTCAAAAAAATCCTGCTGGATTACGGCTTGTACGTGATTCTCGCGGCGAGTCTGTCGCACTTGCTGCTTACGCTTGAAATAGGCGGCAATTATAGCAATAGCGAGTCGATCATTGCCGCATTCTCCTTCGCGCTCATTGCGGCCTTTATCTATATACAATGGGACGCCAAAAAATCCGCCACTGCCATCGCGCTGGGTCTTACACATGTTGCCCGCGACCTGGCTAAATCCAATGTGAACATTGCAGAAAATCTAAAAGTGAAAACCGACGCCAAACAGGAAGTAGCAGACAAAGGTCGTGAGTTTGCTGAAGATGCCGTACAATTTGCCGAAAAAGGCCGCGCATCTGCCGAAGTCGCCACGCTTATTGCTGAAAAAGCCAATAAAGCGAAATCGGATTTCCTCACCAATATGAGCCACGAAATCCGCACGCCGATGAATGCTATCATCGGCCTTGCTAATATCCTGCTCACCACCAAACTCGATGACAACCAGAAGCAATGCGTCACCGTACTGCAAACCAGCGCCGACGGGCTGATGGTGCTGATCAACGATTTGCTCGATATCGATAAGATTGAAGCGGAAGTGATTGAATTGGAAGCGGCCCCGTTTAACATGATAGCGTTGCTGGAACGGGTAATTAGCGTCATGTCGGTGCGCGCACAGGAAAAAGGCATCAAGCTCGATGTGCATTATGAAGCCGGGCTGTATAAAACCTTCATCGGTGATTGCGCGCGTATCCGGCAGATTGTGCTGAATCTCGTTGGCAACGCTGTTAAATTTACCGATAAAGGCACCGTTTCCATCTTTTTTGCCAATGGTGGTCAGGCTAATGGGAAGCGGAACCTGACGATTACCGTAACCGATACCGGCATAGGCATTCCCGAAAACAAAATATTCGATATCTTCGGAAAATTTATTCAGGCCGATTCTTCGATTACGCGCAGATATGGCGGCACAGGCCTCGGCCTTGCCATCTCCAAATCATTAGCTGAGCAAATGGGCGGTTCAATCACGGTGACCAGCACTGTCGGCATCGGCTCTATATTTGTGCTGCATTTGAGTTTGCCGGCAGAAGCCAGCGATAGTGATAAACAGCCTTATCAGGAAAATATCATCTATCTCGATAAGCATGAAAATTCCAGGCAATTGCCTATTTTACTGGTGGAAGATTATGAACCGAATATCTTAGTGGCTACTATTATGCTCAAAAATTTCGGCTATCGCTTTGAGGTGGCGCGCAACGGCCAGGAAGCCGTCGATAAATTTTCGCCCGATAAATTTTCGCTCATATTGCTCGATGTGGAAATGCCATTCATGGACGGCTTTGAAACCACGCGCCATATCCGCGGATTCGAGCAGGCTAAAGGAAAATCACATATTCCCATCATCGCCATGACTGCGCATGCCCTCAAAGGCGATCGCGAAAAATGCATAGCGGCGGGCATGGATGACTATATTCCCAAACCCTTCAATCCCCATCAATTACAGGCGGCGCTGATTAAGTATCTGAAACGGGACGACACGGATAAAGCGGCGTAGAAAAGCCCTATAGGATTGTGCCGTTTTCAATGGCAACCCTGTCAATCGCTTCCGTAGCTGCGACCGTTTCTTCATCCGGCGTTTCGATCTTATCGACATTATTTTCTTCTATCGCCGCCATCGAGGCGGGTTGCATCGCTGCTATGTAATTCATTACCAGTGTAAGCGTGGTTAAATTGAATTGCGACGGGTTTACTCCGGAGGCGGTTAATTGCGTTTGTATCTCTGAAAAAAGAGACGGATTGAGCGGCTGATTGGCCAGTGGCGCAAGGATCGCCGCGACCTGCGCGATTTGTGCGGTGGTAAGGGAGTTGGAAGGATTATTGATAGCGGCTATTGTACTTATTCCAGTGGTAATAGCCTGCGCTTGTGCGCTCAGATCAACCGTAGTGGCAGCATCGGTTAAAGGAAGGAGATTATTTGAATTAGCTGCGTCTTCCAACGCCTGCATATCCTGTTGCAATATACCAATCTCCTGTAGTTGCTGCGTAGTGAAGTCGCCGGTAATATTTGCATTAACAGGATTATTTCCAACCTCGTTAAAGAGCGAAAGCGTGGGGGTATCGAGGTTCAGCAGGCCTTCATTATTGGCGGGGCTGGATTGTGGGGTTGTCTGATTGCTATCCAGCAATTCCAGGTCATTGGCTGCCACCGATTGCGCAATATTGGCCAGAAAAGCCGCATTATTCGCATTCGTTTGCGCCACAGTCTGTGTAAACTGTGTTGCCGGAATGGCTGGTATTGCCGTGGTGGAATCAACCATAATATTACCTCTCTTGTGAAGAGTATTAAATTACAGCTAAGTTCTCTATGCGGAATTGTCTTGCAAGCGAACTTTTTGTTCTAATTCAATTACTTCTTCTTCAAGTTTTATCACATCTTCCATGGAAACAGCATGGGTAGAAGTTTCATTGTCTTTGCTGATATGCGTGGCGAGGTTTTGGTAATCCTTCTGAATGGAGTGGATTTCTCCCTCGCTCAGATCCTCGATACTGATCATGCGATTATTGGCGCCATGCAGGGCGGCAATGATTTCATTCAACTTGATCTGCATCGCCAGCGAATCTTTATTTTGCGAGCGTTGAATGAGGAACACCATGATGAAGGTGACAGTACCGCTGGCAGTTTTCATGACCAACTGCCAGCTATCCGAAAATTGCAGGAATGGTCCAGATATAAGCCATATCAGCGTAAACCCTACGGCAAATAAATATGCCCATGGAGTCCCTGCCCAATGGGCTGAGCGATAGGCAAGATTCTCAAGAAATTTAACATTTACGGAAGACGCGTTCATGAAAAATTATCTATGTTCTTCATGGGCGTGATTGCGCTCATCTTGTTGCTTACGCGCCCAGTAATCATTGTGTCGGTGGCGATGTATATCGTAATGCTCGGAAGGATAATCCGGGCGCATGACATAGGCAGGTTCTGCAACCACCGGCTCGCCGATGCTTACTGAAATCTGCGCGGCGGCTGCATAGCTGCCAACGATACATAATGCACTTGTCAGTAGGAGCAATTTCTTCATAATATTCCCCAATTGTAAAATTTATTGTTGTGAAGAGGATTCAGCTTTTGCTCGATCATCGGCCAATCCCTTTTGGTCATGAGCCAGCATTTTTCTATCCGCATCGCGTTCCGCCTTTTTCTCATTTATAGCTGTTTCAACCGCGCCAATACGGGTGCTGTCAACCGCCTGTTTGGTACTGTCACCATTAGCTTTATCAATCGCCTTGTCAGCACGGTCTTTCACCAACGTATTCCTGTCTTTATCAAGAGCGATGTTGTCTTTGTGAATCGCATTGACGTCCGACTGAATGGCCTGCTTGTCAGTCTGAATTGCATCATCGGCAAGCGCCGGATAGCTTGCGGCAATGCCGATGATGATAATGAGTAGCGTAAAAACTTTATTCATAAAAACATTCCTTAACCGGGTTATAGTAAATCGCCTCGGCGCGAACGCGAATGACCGATGAGGCTAAGCACAAACAGCACGACAAAGATAAGCGCAAGAAAACGGGCTATTTCTGAAAAATCGGCCGCAAGTCCGCCGAATCCGAAAATACTGGCGATGACTGCCAGCAGAAAAAAAGTAATAACATAATTCAACATAAATCTTCTCCTTTTAATGATAGTTGTTAGCGCCAAACTGGCTTTCCGAGATCGATATCTTTTTTGCTGGTTAATCCGCCAGCGGCTCCGCCGACCGCACCGCCTATGAGCGCGCCATCCACGGGATCGCCGCCGACAATGGCCCCACCGACAGCGCCTACACCGGCGCCGATACCTGCGCCGCTTAATGCGCGATCACCGGTGCTGTTACCGCATGCAGTCAATAAGCTCATTGCCGCTAGGCAAAGCATCGCATGTTTTAATTTCGACATAAAATTTTCCTTTATAGATGTTCGGATGATTCTTCATCCGCCGTAAATGACATAAGCGCCAGCCGGTACGCGTGATTTGATGCCATCGCATGATTCAACAGGCGGTTGATTGACGGGTACACGGTCAGCAAACCACACGCGGCACATCCCGCGTGGCGGGAACATATCTTTGGGGACTTTGAAATTGCTGCGCGTGCCGATATAAGTGCCGTCATAATTATAATAGCCGGGGCGATCATAATCGTACGTCGTTGTGGTGACCGTGGTTGTGACCGCATGATTATCATCATAGGCTGAGTCATCGCGCGTACCGCCAGGAAGCGGCGCATGCGAACGGTTGGCGTTATTAGGATTGTTTGCAATCCAATTACCATGGGTATCATAATAACCGCTATCGGGCGTGGTGCATGCGGATAACAGCGAGATGAGAGATACGCAGGCGAGAGAAGATACAGTACGCATAAAAACTCCTGATTGGTTGTTATTACAATCATAGGCTAGGGGAGCGCCTGTAAAGTTGTTGCAAGGATAAAGGGAGCTATGCGTAAAGAAAGCGTAAGGAAGATAATATGCGTTATTGTTCTGCTATTTGAGACGGATTACGCGGCATTGGGAATCGCGTGTGGAAAGATTTCCATGCGGTAGCCAATGCCCGTTTCGGTAGTAATAAACACAGGCAGGGCTGGATTTTCCTCCATTTTTTCGCGGATTTGCCCAATATACACGCGTAGATAGGTGGTATCATCGCCATGCGCTTCGCCCCAAACGGTTTTCAGGATTTCTTTATGAGTCAGCATTTTACCGCGATGAACCATGAAATAACGCAGCAAATCATATTCTTTCGGCGTGAAAGCTATCAATTTATCTTTCAAAAATACTTCATGCCGTACAAGGTCCATGCGCATGGGGCCGTTGCACAGCTCCGGCTCACCGGTGTCGCGCATGGCGGATATACGCAAGGAAGCGTTGATCCGCGCCAGCAACACATCGATATTGAAAGGCTTGGTCACGTAATCATTCGCGCCAGCATTAAGTGCGCTGGTTATTTCCGCATCCACTGAACAGGCAGACAATACAATAATCGGCACCTGCGACCATTCGCGAATAGTTGTGATGACTTCTTTGCCGTCCATATCCGGCAGCCCTAAATCAAGCAGTATCAGATCCGGTTTGACAGAAACACACATATGGATTGCTTGCTTGCCTGACGCACTTTCGGCAACCTTGAAATTCTGAACATCCAGAAGGATAGCTAGCATTTTCTGCATTTGGGGTTCGTCGTCCACAACCAGAATGATATTTTTCTTTTCCGGCATAATCAGATCTCAAAAACGGAAGCTACTAAAGCTTTCCTTATAAATACTTATAATGGTAACTTATATCACATCGGTATTTATTTAGATAGAAAGACCTATCCCTATGTTTGGCCTGCCAGATACCCATTTTTTATAGGTGCGGCTTAAGTAGCATTCATTGCATATTTACGGCAATGTTCCAGATAAGCCCCTTCATGACTTATCATCAATTCCACCACACTTGACCATAACCATGAAGGGGCGTCGAGTGTTTTAGAGCGATTTCGGCTAAGCTCAGACTGCCAGTGCTTACGCGTACCTTCATCCATCTGCCGTGCATGTCCTTTCCCTACTACGGTTGCTAGAAAGTACGCCACTTTTATGGCTTCTTCACAGGTCAAATGTTCAATATCGAATTTTAAATCCTGCGGCAGCAATTCACGCAGAAATACCGTACGGTCACCAAAAGAGGCAGGTAACATCCGACCGCCGAGGGAGGGTGATAAATTCCATGCGCCCTGCACGACGCGTTGGGCATTATCGCGTGGCATTTTGGCTTTTGAGTTGCGCGGAGCTGCCGGTTGGAGCGCTTCTTTAATATCCACCAGGCAAAGCTCTTTCTGTTTTTTTCCTATACCCAGCAAGACCGCATAGCGCAAACGGCCTAATGAACTGCATCCTTTCATCCAATAGGCAGCACCGAGAATTTTGATGGATGCTTCGTCATCGCGCGAACGTAGCGATGTCACCAGCCTTCGCACTTTTTCTGTTTCGAATAGTTTATGAATTTCCTGTTTTTCGTCTTTGGAAATTGGCCAGAATTTTTTACCCAAGGGAATAGTGGGTTTAGTATCTTCTATGCGCTCTTGCGCCAGATGCTTCCATTTTCGCCGCAGGGCGTCTTTCATTGCAATTTGCACCGCCTCAGGCCGTTTACTGTCAATATCGCCTTCCTGTATAAATGCCTGTTCATAACCTTCCATCATTTGCTCAAGCATTTTTGCAGTGGTAACGCCGGGAAGATCGGAGCCGCGCGCTGCGGTCGCCAATGACAGCCCAAGGCGGATCAGATCATGGGCGGGATTACCGATGACAGTTTGGTCCAGATCGCGAATCTGAATATCGATATGGCCTTTGGCATTAGCGATGGGCCCCAGATTGCCGACATGGCAATCGCCGCAAATCCACACTGCCGGCCCCTGAGGCACTGAAAGGCCATTGGCGGTTTCGAGCCATTCGTAAAATTTAAGGGTATTGCCGCGCATATAGGCATGAGCGGAACGTGCCATTTTTAGATTGCGGCGCGAAGTCAAAACCATTTGGCGCTCTTTAAGGCTGGTATGATTTTTTTTTGGCACCGATTTATCCTTCGAGAAAATGTCCGAAAGCGGACAATTTTTGAATGCGGTCGCAAATGATTTTGGTGATAGCGAGCATCGGCATGGCGAGAATAGCGCCGGCGACGCCCCACATCCAGTACCAGAACACCAGCGACAGGATGACCAGCACGGGATTGAGCGTAAAACGCTTGGCGAGCAGCATGGGTGTAATTACCGAGCCTTCCAACAAGTGAATGAGTAAGTACATTGCGGCGGGCATAAACGCCGTCCAAAAATTATCAATTACCAGCAAACCCACCAGAAGAAAAATACCGACACCTATCATTGGACCGAGAATCGGCACATAATTCAGGAAAAAGGCCATCGCACCCCATAATAAAGGATCGTCTACCTGGAAAATGCGCATCACGATTGCCGTGGCGATACCCACACAAACATTCATACTGGTGATGGTAAGAAGATAACTTGAAATATCCTGTTCTATCGCTTGCGAAATATCGACAGCCTGGCGCTTATCTCTGAATCTTGGCAATACTTCGACCAAGCGCCGCAGAAACGTGTCGCCTGCCGCCAAAAGAAAAAATAATACAAGCATGGTGGTAAATAATCCGCTGACAAGCGCCTGGGTGCCATCGAATACTTTATCCGAAAGCCTGGTGCCCTGAACTGCGACCGGCACAACTTTAGGGCCTGCACCTTTAGTGAGGTCATCGGCCTGCACCAACAGTTTCTGGGTCTTCTCCACCGGTTTACTTAAAAAATTGAGCCGTTCCTGCAGTTGCGGGTAGCTATCGGGTAATTTTTCTCCCCATGAAGCGGCAGGGCCTGATAAAATAGTTCCTAGCCCAATGAAGGCGCTTACTAACGCAGCAATGATTATACCGGCGGCCAATATGCGGGGAAGGTGCCATTTTATTAGCAGGCGAAAGACAGGTAACAACACCAGCTTAAGCACAAAAGCCAGCACAACAGGAATTACAATTTCGCTTGCGGTATGAATGGCCGTCAGCAATACCAATACAAATATCCCGCCGAGAAACACTGTATGAAGATTAGATGGCAAAGGCATGGGGGCAACCTCTTCCGGCGACGCCGGAAGAGGTATGACTATAATGGGATTTTCCATAACGACTCAGAGGCTGAGAGTTTAGCCCCGTTTAATTTTGCGAGGCATTGCTTTACCTATTTTGGTTACAGCACGGCTTTTTACGGCCTTCTTCACCAGCTTAACAGGTTTGATTTTCTTCGCTGCCTGAGCCGGCGAGTCATCGCTTCCTTTTTTCTGGGTGGCAATCATTCTTTCTTCCGCGCAGGGAGGAATCCCGTTTTTCTTCAATTGCTGCTTGCGTATAAGCAGCTGCTTGCCGAGCGCGATAAAATCCACCGATGTCCTGCGTGCCTGCGGAAATAATTCACCTTCTTCTTCCTTGATATGATGGCGGATATTTTCGGACAGCACGGTAAATTTAGCATCATAATGCTCTTCCGTGCCATCCATCTGCTCAAGCTCAGCGATTAGCAGCTTAGCTACATGATGCTCTTCATCCGCTTCATTAAGAAGATCTTTATCCACTTTTTGTTTGCGCAAAGAGGGGTAAAAAATTTCCTCCTCGATAGTTGCATGGATTTTAAGTTCCATAATAGCTTCGGCGATTATCTTTTTCTTTTGAGCAAGTTTTTCTGCTTTTTCAAAATCCTCAAATAAGCCTTTTACCTTATCGTGATCCTTTTTAAGGATGTTGATAGCGTCATCGGTATTGGCAGCTAAAAATTCAAACATAATTTCTCCTATTGTTTAATGGTTTTTTTGAAATCAGTATTGGTCCCGGTGTCTGCCGCCCAGCGCTGCTGCGCTACTAGCAATGAATGCGCCGATTAAAAAGGACAGGAAAATATAGATAGATACATGCATTGCGGTTTTGCGCGCATCTTCGGCATCCTGTTTTACTTTTTCCTTCACGGCATTCAGTTGAGCAATCACATCATCAACGCGTTTGGAAGCATCGCTTTGATTTAAGCCAGTGTGAGCCGATACCTGTTCTGCTAGATAGGTTTTGTCTACATCCGGTACTGAACCATTTTTAAGATCCAACATCAGAATACGTGTGGTTTCCGCGCGCACATCCTTGCTATCAGTATTGGCATTGGGAGTATTGGAACGGAACAGGCTATCAATGTAATATCCGTTAATATCGTTTTCCGGGCGTGGCGGCGCGCCTGGAACTAGAGGCGTTGCCGCTGCGCCTGCTGCCATAGTAGCTGCGGCATGAACTCCGCCGCTTACTATAGATGTAGCAGCAGAGGCAAGTATGCTGGCTGTCAGAACCGTGGCAACCGCCCATGCTAAAAATCCATGCGCCGTATCACGAAAAAACACTTCGTCAGTATGCATGTTTGCCCATTTGCTACGCAGTCTGCCGGTTAAATAACCGCCAATTCCCGATGCAATCCATTGCATCACGATAAGCCAAACGGCACTTTTCACAGTAAAAGCCGCAATTGTTTCCGGGCGTGACCAGGGTGATACGGATGATAATCCCAAAGCTGAGCCAAGGATCAGCAAAATAAGCGATATTGCCGCCGCGGCAAACGCGCCTGCAATAATGGCCCCCCATGCAACACAGGTTTTGGCGGAATTACTGTCGACAATAATGTCATCGCGAATGCCATCGCGGCGGACATCGGTCATACTGCTCATATATAGCTCCTGATGATGATATGATTAACGGGAAAATAAGGCGATCAGCAAAATGATCGGGAGGGGTACGCCAATCAACCAAAGTAAAATTCCACTTCCAGCTCGCATAAAATATCTCCTTAAACAGATTTATATGTTCTTAAACCGATTTACATGTTGGTAAAGCCAAGACAAGATAAGAGAGAGAATATCGTCTTGCGATGTGGTACTATGCGGTTTTTTATAGCTTTTCCATAAGGATGGGCTCAGCGGATTTGCTAATAGCGCTAAAATCTCAGAAAACCCGCAGAAGTTTATAAATAAAAAATATTAAATTATATTTATCAATATCTTGGCAATAAAATATTTGAGATGCCAACGTACGGAATTCCAGCCATTTTTAGTTTCGAACACCTACAATCTTAACATTTATTAAATTAGACAAAACTTTTCATTGGAATAGTTTTTCACCGCACTGTTTATTTGAATGAGTGTCCATTGCAGCCCTTTAAAGAATATAATTTCCAGGCAGAGATCGATAAAGAACATGCGCTGACTATAAGCGACGTTCATCTGAATCAAGAGCGCTGGCTTTATCAAACGGCATTATCTCACACGCCGGATTTTGTATATATTTTCGATCTCGATCATCGGTTTATTTATGCCAATCCGACGTTGCTTGCCATGTGGGGACGCACGTGGGAAGAAGCTATTGGCAAAAATTGTTTGGAATTAGGTTATGAGCCATGGCATGCAACCATGCATGGTGAGGAAATCGACGAAGTCGTACGAACCAAAAAATCCATCCGCGGTGAAGTTCCATTCACTGGCACCTCTGGCACACGCATTTACGATTATATATTTTCACCGGTATTCAATGATGAAGGTGAAGTCGTTGCCGTTTCCGGTATCACGCGCGATATTACAGAACGCAAAGAAATAGAGGAGGCGCTCCGGATCAGCGAAGAACGCCGCGATCTTGCACTTAAAGCGTCGGAATTTATCGGCACATATGATTGGGATATGCAAACCAATCTCATGGTATCAGACGAGCGCTTTGCACAGCTATATCTTGTAGATCCTGAATGGGCCGCTAAAGGCGCGCCGCTGGAAGAATATATTAAAAGCATTCATCCTGATGATTCTCCAGGTGTAGTGTCTGCAATAGAACATACGGCTAAACATGGCGGTGATTACGCGAAAGAATACCGACTCATCCAGGCGGATAATTCGATCCGCTGGGTAGTCGCCAGAGGGCGCGCCGATGCGGGGCATTTTACGGGAGCCGTCATCGATATCACGGAGCGTAAACTGGCGGAAGAAAAGGCCGAAAAACAGCGCCGGATGTATGAAACCGTTTTGGCGAATACGGCGGATTTTAATTATGTATTCGATCTTGAGGGTCGATTGCTTATACCAATAAGGCGCTCGCAGATTTACTGCAAAAATCCGGTGATGAAATCGTAGGAAAAAACTTTTTCGATCTTGAATACCCCGCTGAATTAGCGGGCCGTCTGCAAAAACAAATTCAGCATGTCATTAAAACCAAAGAAACGATAAGAGATGAAACGCCTTATACCAGTGCAACGGGCACGCGCGCTTATGAGTATATTTTTAGACCCGTAACCGGCGAAAATGGCGTTGTCGAAGCGGTGGCTGGTTCAACGCGCGATATAACCGATTATAAAGAAGCCAATCGCCGCAAGGATGAATTTTTGGCGATGTTGGCGCATGAATTGCGCAATCCGTTAGCGCCTATCAGCAATGCCATGCATATTATGAAATCTTCTTCCGTCAGTGAAAAAATACGCGAAGAGGCGGCCATGTTGGTGGACCGCCAGATTACACAGATGACGCATTTGCTAAATGACCTTCTTGACGTGTCTCGCGTGACGTTAGGTAAAATCGAGCTGCGCCCTGGTAAAGTAGCGTTATCCGAAATTATCAATATGGCTGTCGAAAGCATACAACCTTTGGTTGAAGCGCGCGATCAAACGTTACGGCTGGATATACCGGTCAAGCCTATCTTGCTATACGCAGACCGGACAAGGCTCTCTCAGGTATTCAGCAATCTTTTGAATAACGCTGCGAAATACACGGAAAAAGGCGGCCATATCGAAGTGATCGCCGCAGAGGACAAGCTCGGCATCACTGTAAAAATTAGCGATAACGGCATCGGCATACCCAAAGAAATCCAGCCGACTATTTTTGATCTGTTCGCCCAAGTGGATAGCTCAATGGAAAGGGCGCAGGGTGGACTTGGGATCGGTTTGACATTGGTTAAAAATCTTGTGGAAATGCATAAAGGAACGGTAATGGTAACGAGCGAAGGCAAGGGAAAAGGCAGTAGATTTACCGTTCGTTTGCCCATTCAAATTCGAACGAGCGAAGAGAAAGAGATAATCGTGCCCGAAAACGGCACGCATCCAGAATCCTATCGAATTTTAATCGTCGATGATAATGAAGCTTCTGCAAAAACGCTGGGTTGGACGCTTGAAATTCTCGGTCATGAAGCGCGCCTGGCGCACGAAGGAAAAAAAGCCATAGAGATGGCAAAGGCATATCTTCCGGACGTTATACTGCTTGATATCGGGCTTCCCGGAATGAATGGTTATGAGGTGTGCCGCGCCCTCCGGCAAGAGCCTATGCTTAAGGATGCGGTCATTATTGCGCAAACAGGGTGGGGGCAGAAAGAGCATCGGCAACTTTCGCAGGAGGCCGGATTTAACCATCATCTTGTCAAACCCATCAGTATGGGAATTCTGCAGGAAATATTAGCGGAGATGCCTGTCGTCAGGCATACATAAAGCTGCGCATAGTCATTATCGCGATCAACCGCTTAAGGCCCTTATATGTTCAATAATATCGACGTAGCGCTAAGGAAGGTTCGCCAGATCCATCGCGCGCTTATGGCCGGAATCGACGATAGCGCTGGGCCGGTCTCACACTCTGCGTGCCGCTGGTGGCTCTGGGCCTAACCGGTAGCATGCTGGTGTTCGAGCATGAGCTCGGCGATCCGCATTACGAACTCACCAAAGGAACGCCCCATATACTCTCCGAAATTGTTACGGTAGCCACATCGACCGCGCCGGAATGGTTTTCGCCTAGCATGGTTCGCATAGGCAATGCTAATGGACCAACAACCGTATTTCTCGCACCTGCGCATAAAGCGCGTGGTATGGATGGCAGCGCAGGTGGCGGCCAGGGGCCGCTTGTACAAATGATAATCGATCCGGTGTCGCTGGCGATACTAAACAAAGACGCCTCACATAGCTGGATGCACAATGTGCAACAATTTCACAGTAGTTTACTCATGCGCGATTATGGCGGGCGTTCCATTGTCGGCTGGTTCGGTGTGATAATGTTAGTGTTTGGCATTACCGGTGTAGTGCTGTGGTGGCCACGGCATGGCCGCAGCTGGGTGCAATCTTTCACCATTAAATCCGGCGCGCGCGGTTTTCGTCTGCACCGCGATCTGCATGGCGTCGTGGGCATCTGGGCCTGTTGGTGTTTATCACGGTGAGTTTTAGCGGTATCTATCTGGCATTTCCTGAAAATATGGCGGCAGGCATTAGCGCCGTGCTTCCCGCGCGGGATTTGCGCAGCGTGCCTAAGGTTGAACCACAAAAAGATGCAATAGCCATGAGTGTTGACGAAGCTGTCGCGCTTGCCAAAAAAATCGTACCCGATGGCATGTTGTTATCGGTCATGCTGCCGGCAAAGCCCGATCAACCCTATCGTGTTTCACTGGCACAGCGCAATGATGGCGCGCCCGCAACGGCTGTATTTATCAATCCCTTGAGCATGCAGGTTATGGAAGTGCGTGATCCGCACGATTATTCCTCAGGCGAAATGATTATTACTTGGCAACATGCGCTGCATTCTGGGCAGGGACTTGGGCTCGCGTGGCGCGCCGCAGTATTTTTGATTGGCTTTGCGCCATTGCTATTTAGCTATACCGGCATCTCTATGTGGTTGGCCAAACGCAGACGTTCTGTTTAACATAAGCGAAAATACGGGAGTAGGGTTTATATAAAAATAATAACATTTTGATTAACATCATTTTTACTTACCATAATTTTCAATTGCCCCCATATGCAATCACGGATTGTTGAGATGGGATGATATGTTCTGACGGGTATTTTGCCAATTCTCTCTTGCGGAATATGAACGCTATGATTTTTCATGTTTTGTTCTGAAGGCGTAAAACTGGCGTAAAACGTCAAGACGTCAATAACCATTTCCTGTTTTTTTACCGGCTAGCGAAGCTAGTAAGCTGTCGAACGTGGATGGCGGGCTGCTCTGCGCATCACTGTTGCTCTGAGCGCCGTTATTGCGCTGTGCGCTCGGCGTTCCCAGCAGCTGCCGGGATTGCCCCTGTGCCTGCGCCATCTGCATGATGGGAAGTGATGTGGGAATACTGATAGTCATGGTGCGCTCCAACGTTAATATTTATCACCATTGCTATACGCAAAAGGCATGCCATAACGCAAAAGGCATGCCATATTCTTTTGATAGCGGAAACCAGAGCAGTTGCTGGATACCTTAAAAGCCGCCCATTCCGCCGCCGCGCCTGCTTCTGCCGCCTGACTGCCCCTGAGATGAATCATGCGAGCAGTTTTGCTCGGAGGTAAAATCGCTTTGTGAAACCACGCCATCCATATTCCGGTCAAGTATGGCAAAAATACGATCGCCCATAGTCTCAAAATCCTCATGGGAGAGTTTGCCCTGATTATTGCGATCGAACATAACAAAACTTATCTCCAGCTTCTGCAGGGGCATCGCTACAAATACGGGATCATTATGCATGGCGGCAAATTCCTGCGCGCTGATAAAACCGTCATGATTGACATCAAGGCGAGTAAACAGCCTATCGAAATATTGCTGATTTTCCTGCCAGGAAATCTGGCCATCGCCATTCACATCCATCGCCTGAATAATGGCTTTGCCCGCATTCTCGCGTTTCTCGTCATTCGCGTGGTCATGATGCGACGATGAACAGGCCGCCGTTAGCAGCATGCCCGACAGCGCAAAAAACAGGGGTGAGCGTTTCATCATGCGGTCATTCTCCTCAGATATATACAACCATCAATGATATACGAATGGCCATGCAAAAATCTTCTATCCTCAACATCCCTGCAACGCTTCTTTCAGCGGAGCCAGGTGTTTTTCATAATGCCGCCAGCGCTCTACGGCGTTTTTATAGATCGGCTGGCGCACCTGCCATTTGCTCGCCGTTTCTATGTGAGCGGAATTGGTGTGGGGAGAAAGACAACGTTCATCCCACTCCAGCCCCAGCGCATCCAGCGTCTTGCGCGCCAGCTGTTCTGTGTTCATCGTCATCTCTTCATAACTCACCTCGATCATGGGCGCAGGCAATGTCTTTCGCCAGTGATCCATGATTCTTTCGTATTCCCTGTAAAAATGACCGATATTGCGCAGGTCGAACGAATAATCATAATCGAAGTTGAAACGCTGAAAATAATTGGAAAGCCCCGTATCCAAAGGATCGCGGCTGCAATGGATAATGCGCGCGTTCGGAAACAGCATCGAAATAAACCCAAGATGCCGGTAATTAAGCGGGTGTTTATCGATAACATGCGGAACCTCAGCGCCAACGTCGCGCCTCAGGCGTTTCTCATAATTGTCCGTGATGTGCGAAGCGACGGTGGAAGTCATATGTTTTACGGCATGCGGATAAGGTATTTCCCGCCCTAATAACCCTAATAATTCGGGCAGCCGTGCGAGGCTGTCGATAATATCCGGCAGTTCCCCAGCCGTGCCAATGGAATGGTGCTTGGATAATATACTAGCCAGGAGTGTGGTGCCCGATCTTGGCATGCCTACGATAAATAAGGGCGACCGGCTCTCGGATGCGAATGGGAGTATTCGCGCCAGAAAATCTTTATTGAAAATATCCATGATGTGGTTATTGATTTCAACCACGCCGCCATGATTATAAGAAACGGCCGCATTGCGGATCTGGTTTCCCTGCTGGTAACATGCGAATGCCTCATCATATAAGCCACAATCGTCATAAATTTTGCCGAGCGAAAAATAAAAATGGTCCTTGTCGCCGGGCGGAATGCCGGGTTTGGCAAGCAATGCCTGAATGGTTTTCACGTCCTCATGAGTTGCATCCCGGTATATGCGGATACCGGTCAGGTTGAATAAGGGGTTTGGGAAATCCGGTTTTAGCGCGAGTGCTTTATGGAACGCCTGTTCGGCCGCCTGCATCTCGCCCTTATTGATAAATATTCCGCCCAGATTATTATACGTATCGGCACTTTCCGGCTGGAGCGCGATCACTTTTTCGCAACTTGCCTGCGCCTCATCGAACCGCTTCAATTCCTGCAAGGTAACGCCGCGATTATTATGAGCCTCCACATAGCCAGGCTGAAGCGCGATGGCCCGGTCATAACTGACGATCGCTTCATCAAGCCGCTTCATTTTATATAAGCAGATAGCACGGTTATAATGGCAGGCGGCGCGATTGGGAATCAACGCTATGGATTTGTCATAACTTGCCAGCGCCTCGGGATAAAACTTCAATTCCTGTAAGGAATTTGCCCGGTTATTATAGGCATCCGCATAGTTCGGATTGAGCGCGAGCGCTTTGTTGCAGCTCGCCAGCGCCTCATCAAAGCGTTTCAGCACATTCAGGCAATTTCCGCGATTATTATAGGCGTCCGCATAATCGGCTTTAAGCTGGATGGCTTTGTCATAACTCGCCAGCGCCTCGCTAAGCCGTTTCATACCAAACAGAATGGCGCCGCGATTATTATAGACCTCAGCCGAATCGGGCATTTTAGCAAGAATGGCTTTATAAATGTCCACCGCCGCCTGAAGATTTCCAAGAGAGGCCTCATGAACTGCCAAAATACCGGCTTCCTTAATGCTGCATGCCCTGCCGCGCCATTGGATGGATGGCGGGAGCTTGCTTTGAGATGCCGCGATGCGCCGTTGTTTCCTATTCATCGCAAAGCCCGCCATTTTTTCGGGACGGATTATTCTGGAGCGTATCGGAGGCTTCGCTACGCAAATCGCTCATGGAAGCAAAATACTGGTAGAAACTGCATCTGCGAATCTTGGCGACGTGGCAGATATCGTCAATGTTTACGGAATCGACAGCCTGTTGCTGCGAAAGCGCAATCGCCGTATCCAAAATAATGTTGCGGACCGTTTTATGTTGATGGGTATCCATAAAATCCCTCTGCAGCACATATACGTTCCGAGGATAAGAAACCTTCGCACTGTATGCACCACCTGCATATTCCCGGCAAAGCCGGGAGATTGAATGGGAACCGCTAAAAGCGGTTTTAAATGAGGGTTACCCCACATGCGACCGCGGATTGTTGAGATGTGAAGACACATCTTGAATCATCCCATCAGTTATATATACAAAGCTTGAAAGCCAAAGCCATGCACTTAGCCCTACGCAGAAACTGCTAAACCGTGGATAGAGGCCGAAGCTTCTGGATAAGCATATCCAGCGCCTGCAGAAACTGGGAGCGGTTTTGTTTAGTGAAGCCCGGGTTGTGGCCTTTAATCTCGCCGGCTTCGCGCAGATATTGGTTGAGTGAGCGCATGGCCAGAGCCGATCCGATATTATCCATGGTAAAAGGCTTTCCTGTTGGTGCAAGGGCATGAGCGCCTTTTCCCATGCAGCGCGCGGCTAACTGGATGTCTGCGGTAATGACGATATCGGATGCCTCAATATGCTCAACAATCCAATGGTCCGCCGCATCGAATTCCCGCCCCACCGTAATCACATGGAATGCCCCACCCGCTACGGGCCGTGCCCCCTGATTGCTGACCATGTACATATGCAGGCCATAGCGGGTTGCGACCTTGACTATCTCGTCTTTGACCGGGCAGGCATCGCCATCAATATAGATGTTTAGCATTGGAGTCCTTTCCTCTATAGATGCCACATCTCTAGGAAAAAGCCAATGGCCCTACGCGTATTGATAAGTCTTGATGATGTAACCCTGACCTTTGGCGGCAAGCCATTGTTCGAAGGGCTGCGCATGCATATTTCCGAAGGCGACAAGATTTGCCTGGTGGGTAAAAATGGCGCCGGCAAAACCACGCTTATGAAGCTGATCACCGGCGAGCTTGAGCTCGACGGCGGCCAGCGTTTTTCCCTGCCGGGCGTGACGATTGGTTATCTCGCGCAAAGCGTTGCGCATAACGCCAAGGATACTGTGCATCAATTCGTCATGTCGGGCCTGAAACCGGAAGACCGGACGGAAGCCAAGCACCATAAGGCCGATAAGGTGATCACGCCGCTTGATTTAAATCCGGAGGCGCTCATGGGCACGCTTTCCGGCGGGCAGCTTCGCCGCGCCGCGCTTGCCCGCGCGCTGATTGCCGAGCCGGATGTGCTTTTGCTCGATGAACCGACCAACCATCTCGACCTCGCCGCCATCGAATGGCTGGAACAATATCTGAACGGCTATCGCGGCGCGCTGGTATGCGTGAGCCATGACCGCGCATTTCTGGCGGCGATTTCGCGCAAAGTATTCTGGATCGACCGCGGCATGATCCGCACCTGCCCGGATGGCTATAAAAACTTCGAAGCCTGGGCGGAGATGATTATCGAGCAGGAAGCGCGCGAGCTGCAAAACATGCAGAAAAAACTCGCCGCCGAAGTGGACTGGACGCAAGGCGGCGTCACCGGCAGGCGCAAACGCAACCAACGGCGCTTGAGCGAGCTGTATCGCCTGCGCGAAAAACTGAAATCCGACAAAGCCGCCTATGCACAGCGCATGCGTGCGATTGATGTGGAATCCTTGCCACCGGCGCAAGCGTCGAAAATCATTGTGGAGTTCAAACATGTCGATAAAGCATTTAAAAATGGCGACCGCGAGATTCCCATCCTCAAGGATTTCAATCTACGCATCGTGCGCGGCGACCGCATCGGGATTTTAGGCAAGAACGGTTCCGGAAAATCGACCTTCGTGAAATTACTCATTGGTGAATTGGAACCCGATGCGGGCCGCGTTTTTCGCGGTAAAACCATCGATATCGCCTATTTCGATCAGAACCGCGTGCAGCTTAACCCCAATAAAACGCTGTGGGATACGCTATGCCCCAACGGCGGCGATTATGTTTTTTTGGGAAACGATCAGAACCGCCCTCAGCATGTCTGCGGCTATCTTAAAAATTTTCTCTTCGATCCGCGCATCGCGCGTGATCGCGTAAGCACACTCTCCGGCGGGCAGCAGAACCGGTTGATGCTGGCCAAACTGCTTACCAATCCCGGCAATGTGCTCATTCTCGACGAGCCGACCAATGATCTGGATATGGATACGCTGGATATGCTGCAGGAAATGCTCGCCGAATATCAGGGCACGTTGTTGGTAGTCAGCCATGACCGCGATTTTCTTGACCGCACCGTAACCGAAGTATTGGCGTTTGAAGGCGATACCGTCGTCGAAGGCTATATGGGCGGCTACTCCGATTACCATGCGGCAAAGAAAGCGGCGCTGAAACCCGCACCTAAAAAATCATCCGAGAAAAAGGCAGCCATCGCGCCCGTCGCCGAGGCCCCTGTCGTCAGAATGTCCGGCAAGCAAAGGCATGAGCTGGAAAAACTACCGGCTAAAATAACGGTGCTGGAGCAGGAAATCGCAGCGCTGAAGGAAATGTTGCTGGATACGAACCTTTATACGGGCGACCACAAAAAATTCGATACGGTTACACGCCGCTTCGCACAGGCGCAGCATGAGCTGGAAATCGCCGAATTGCGCTGGTTGGAGCTGGAAGAATTAAGTAAGGCTGTGCGGCTCTAACGCCGGGTCTATTTCTTTTAGTTAGGACTCACTATCTGCTTTCTATTTAGCCTTGGTATTAGTTTGTAGGCTTGTAATTACTACTAAGTACCCCCAGAAATACCTCTTAGGTATAAATAATGTTAGAAAAAATTGTGGGGAAATAGCTTGGCTGATCGGTTACTTCCTTTGATGGCGTCAGAATACAACATGCGATAAAGGCCCTCGTGCTGCGTAAAGGAACAATTGCTTCAATTTCCTAAGCACTTGCAAAGCTTGAAAACAACTTGATAAACGCAAAAATAAAAAAGGGTAGGCCCTACGGAATCTTATTAGAAAACCTAAAGAACCTTAACGAATGCTGTGTACAGTGACTTAGGGAATGCTATTTTTGTTTTTTGCACCAGCAAATGCAAAATCCTCACTACAAGAAGGAGGGTTCTGAACCCATGGCGATTGTCTTAAATAAAGAGGTGGATTTATCATATGATTAGTAATGGGTAATTTCTTCTCGATAAAACTAAACCCCTTAAGTATGATTTCTACCACCTCAATAAATTGAAGGCTATATGGGGCTAAAATAGATTGTTGATATATTGGGTAATACAATAACGCAGCTTTAGTCAGTCCAATTTCTATAAATTTATCGTTTTTTATCAATATATTATTTGAAATCACTATATTTTGGTATCGGCAACTGCAAAACTAAATGTGAGTCCTGGTTAAAAAAAAGATAATGATACAGATGAACATTTACGTATTAAGAGTGTTAGCCAATTGCTTAAAATGCCCAGCCTCTGACCATGCTTTTTTTGATCCTACAATGTAGAGATTTTCTTTAGCTCGCGTTACCGCCACATTTACGATATTTGGTTGAGCACCTGCCCATGCACGGGCTCCGGCCTGATTAGGTAAAGGAGCACCTAATACCATAATAACGGAATCCGCTTCTCTGCCTTGCACAGTATGTACGGTGCCAACCCTATTATAAACCCACTCAGAAGGAGTCATATCCGATCCTTCAAATATCCGGGTTTCTGACCGTAAGCGCTCACGCAGCTTATGTGCTACAATGCGAAACGGTGTCACAACGAAAATATCAGGGTTCAAAACACCAGCTTTTGCTAGCCGCAATAACATTTGCGTTACTTGTTCACCTTCTTCACAACTCCATTTTTCCTGCGCGGACCCTTCAATATTTATCCATGCAGAATGGCCCAATATCTCTCTAATGGGTGAATCACGCTTGCCAGTGGCTTTAACCATAAGTCCGCTGTAAGCGACACGATTGGAGACGCTAAACATGGGGTCTTGGCAGCGGCGATGCACCAGTAACGGAGCGCCAACCTGACGACTTCCATTTTCTTGCTGAAATTCTGTCACGTATTTAGAGGCTGCGTCCGCAAGGGTTTGGACTGAAGCATTCGGCGCATTCCAACGATCTGGATCAATATTAAGCGTGTGGCATATACTTTCTGATAGGCTAGAAGGCAGTGTAACGACAGGTTTAATCTGCAGAGGGTCACCAACAACAATAGCACGTTTGCTCCGCATTAAAGCACCCACCGCAGCTGGAGGTAACGCTTGCCCTGCTTCGTCGATAAGCAACCAACCAAATGCTTCTGGTGGTATCTGACGGAACATACGTTCCACCGAAGCAAAAGTGGTGGAAATCACCGGAATCACCAAAAAGAGCGTTGCCCAAAGCTCGGTCAGCAATGCTGTTTTCTGCGGTGCGCCTAAATCACCGCCGCCCATTGCACCTATTAAGGCGCCAAGATTATGGCGTATTGGGCGCGCTGCCACATCTAAAAATGCGCGATGGACATTCATCGCCTCCACAAAAACTTGCTCTCGCAGAGGATGTACGGCCTTTTCGAACCAAGGTGCCGCTTTATGCTTATCTTCATGCGCCAGATTAAAGAATGCATCATCAACGATGCTAAAGCCAAGCCGTTTTCGACCAGTTTCGATAATGTCTATCGTTTTATCCCTGCGCTTGCAGGCTTCAAGTTCTGCAGCATGAAGCTGCTCCATACATTTCGACGCGTTATCAAAGGCCGCTTTAGCCTTCAACATTTACAACCGGTGCGTGCTATGTATTTGTATCGCTTCAGCGCTCGCTCTGACAAGCTGAGTATGGGCTTCCTTCCAACTGCGTGCGGGTGCGCTACGAATGAGTCTTTCCCAAAAGCCAGGTTTTTGCGTTTTATGCACGGCGAGGTTTTGTTTTGCGACATGTGCTTCTGCTTCTTTTAACGCATATTTGGGTACTGTATTTTCATAAGCGGTTTTCGCCTGTTCGCTATCCTTACGTGCTTGCGCAGTGCGAACAGCGGCATCCAAAGCCGCGTCCCGCAAGTTCTGCCAAGCAAGGCAAGACTGACGTAATTGCTCAAGTCCGGCTAATGCTATTTCAACATTCTTTTTTGCTTCTACAAATTTTTCACATGCTTTTTTCCAGCGCTCTAGAGCCTCGCCCTTACTGGACGGCACATTTTCAAGCTTCAGTATTTTGGGAGGACGTTCCTCATCGCCGTCTGTAATCGTTGTGGGGGTGCCTGTAGCTACACGTAGATAATTCGATAAGCCTAAATCTTTGTCATCCCAAATGTTGCGCCGGAAGGCCCAACGATTGCTAGCGTTACCTAAAACTGCTGATATAAGCCCCCATGTTTCTGTGGGCTTCATTGCTATATCGCTAATGGCTTTGAAGTATCTAAGCGGCGTATCGTCAGCTATTGCCTTCAAGGCTGGTAGTTCTTTGCTGACATTCTCAACGGCTTTATTATTTGAGGATGCAACAATAATTTCATGGCCTTTCAAGCATTCATCCAGCTTGTAAAGAGTCCAGAACCCATTGCCGGCTTTTACCTTCTCACCGGATGATGTAAACGCTGTTTCCGGATCATTATACTTTATCATTTCCTCTGCGCGTCGCGTTACAATAGATGCGACTAAATCACGCAGCAGCGTCGTCTTTCCTGTTCCCGGCGGCCCGTTAACCGCAAAAATTCCTCCTTCCTTTGAGGTTGAAAGCTCTGCCAGAGATAAATTCACGGCTGCTTGTTGTAGCAAAACGAGCGGATGATGTCCTTCAGCAGGCCAACAACCCAGCGGCATTTTGCAAGGAGCTACAGCTGACTCGAGTATTTTTGAATTCGAAAGCAAATCCAATGTTTGTGGCGGACGATCTATACCCAAATATAATCTGAGCGACTTATTGAGAGTACCCATCTTTGCAAGGTTCTTTACTTTCGCCAAATCGTGCAAGAAAAAACTGTTAAGCAGAGGAGTTTCGGGAGGATCGTTCTCTTTGAAATAATGATAGACGCGTATTGCGAAAGACGGCGCCTCGACTAAAGATTCTTCTAAACCTAATTCGTGAACTATCCATTGATACACTTCTGTAATATGTTGCATGGATAGCGGGAGGGATTGATTTTCCTCATTCTTATGGTGAATCTTTTTCTCGATACCTTTCAAAAGCTCTTTTTCAGCTGCGGTCCAGCTAGCCAAACTTTCTAAATTCTCTGCCAATGCTTTAGGAACTCCCCACGCAAAACTTGAAATAGTGACCGCTTCCTGAGAGACAGGCGCTCCCATTTTATCCAAAGTTATATAGGCAATCGGCACATAGCCCTTAGATGGATTGAGCTCCATCTGCTTATCGGAATACTTAGCGAATAGTTTTTCTGTGGCTTTTTCTATGTTTATGGAGCCGAGCACCACATGGTAATAGAGCCGCTTTTTAGGACGTGACTTTTCCCCTTCTCCTGCCCATGGAAGTCCGGTCTCTAACCACGCAATGCTACCTTCACCCGTTACAAGGTCCTCGGGGCGCTTATAACTTTGCGGCGACAGCACTTCGAGCGCGGTCCAAGCACCTAAAATGTTTTCCGGAGAATTTTGTTTTGTTACAGGCATGGATAAATGTCTAACATCCTTTAGAGTTAGCATCAAATTCCTGAGTGTGAGGTTTCATTCTGCATTATGGTATCCTTAAATAAGGCTGCCAGGTTAAAACTAATAAATCTCAGACTTAGCAATAAAGGTTTGTATATATCCCTTGACTGAATATATACAAAGTAGAATAGTTTGTATAGTTGTTCAAAAAGAATGATACAAACTATGAAAATAGAAATTGGCAAAAATATAAAGCAAAAAGAGGGTTTTAGCTCTTTTATTCCTCATCCGTTCCCTCCAAAGGGAGGGTTTGCTTTTGAAGCACATATTTTCAAAAAAAACGATCAGGCAACGAGGTTACTGGGCAAGCTTGATGGCATTACCAAGCTACTCCCTAATGCCAATTATTTTTTGCTCATGTATTTGCGCAAGGACGCTGCATCTTCTAGCCAGATTGAAGGCACGCAAGCTACGATGATGGATGCTATTGAAGCTGCGGCGCATGTGAATGCGTCGTTGCCAAAAGATGTGGATGACATTCTGCATTATATCGAAGCACTCAATTACGGTATGAAACGTGTCACAAAAGATAATTTTCCCGTGTCACTGCGTTTTATCCGTGAGTTACATAAAGTGCTTATGGATAAGGCGCATGCCACACATTTTTCCGATCCTGGTGAATTTCGTAAAAGTCAGAACTGGATTGGCGGCACCCGTCCCGACAATGCTCGCTTCGTTCCTCCGCCTGTGCCGGAAATGCACAAAGCGCTCGATGACCTTGAAAATTTTATGCATGCAGATGACTCCACGCTTACGCTCATTAAAGCAGGATTACTGCATTCACAGTTTGAAACTATCCATCCTTTTCTTGATGGCAATGGAAGAACGGGACGTATGCTCATCACGTTCTATCTGTGGCAAGAAGGGTTTCTGGAAAAGCCGGTATTGTTTCTTTCTTCGTATTTTAAAAAACATCAGAAACTATATTATGAAAAACTTGAAAGTTACCATAATGGGCAGGTTTCCGAATGGGTGGAATTTTTCCTCGATGGCGTAATTGAAATTGCGAATGAGGCAATTGATACAGTTGGTAAAATCACTGCTTTGCGCGAACGTGATATGGCAAAAGTACAATCGCTTGGGAAGCGCGCTTCTGAGAGTGCGGTAGTGGTGCTACCAAAATTATATGCACAGCCGGTGGTAAACGTTGCGCTGGTGCAAAAATGGACAGGCTTCACGTATGCAGGCGCACAAACGGTCATCAATCGCTTTATCGACATGAAAATTCTTATGCCCAAGGATGAAGATAAGAAATACGGGCAGTCTTATATCTATAAAACCTATACAGATATATTTGCGGAACAATAGAATTTATAGCTATACAATAATACTACGAAAAGTCAGCGATAGCCTCCCGCTTCGAATATATGTAATTCCATTATAATTATCCGTTTTCCGCGGCGCGATGGCGTGTTGCCAGTCATAACGAGCTTCGCCGGATAGTATAACAAGACTGCGAGGCTCCAAGAGTACTGGAATTTTCTGCCTTAATGTTTTATGTGTAAAATCCATAACGCAGACAGAGCCAAGGCTCAGTGATGTTATTGTTTCTTTAAAACAGGGCACGCAATCAATATGAAGAGCTATACCCTATCCTGGCTCATATTCATTGATAATAACCTGGTCCGGCCCAGCTGGAAAAAGGCCACCGAAGTGCAGTTTTTGGCAATAATGTGATAGCCAATCTGGCAATGGCCCTAGCTGTAAGTCGCTGGTGATATTCCGCGCTTTATAATCGTAGCGATAGCCGTAATGCTGAACGCGGCGCTTGAGGTCGGTGATCCAGGGTTGACCGTCAATGATGTTGATTAGCTCTGCCTCTTGCAACGAATCAATATATTCAGGAATATAAGTAAGACCAGGAATAACGCTAGGTTTACGTGGCAGCACCATTTACATGGATATAAGCCTTGCAATACCTAGCTTTTTGGAGATATTGCGCTGTAAGTTTTATGCCTTTTGTCATAACCGCCCTCAAGCAACTCGTAAGCAACTCGGCTGGTCGAAAAAGACATGAGATAGAAAAAGGAGGTTTTGTTTAAGCTATTGTTTAAAATAAACAAACTGGCTGGGGGACTAGGACTCGAACCTAGATAAACAGAGTCAGAGTCTGTTGTCCTACCATTAGACGATCCCCCAACGAAAGCAGGCGCAGCTCCCGGAAACTTTAGGCGAAGAGCCCGCTTTATAAAATATGCGGGCTAAATTGTCCATATACTAAGTTATCTATAATTATTTTAATATATTTCAATAGCTAGCTTTATGCTTTTCTAAACATAGCAGGATTTGGCTTTCTTTCCAGACCACACTACGAATCCCAGGCTAAGTTGTTTAGGAAAATTTCCTCGCTTAATATGGTTGTAAATAAGTGGATCTACTCAGGCCAGTAATATTTCCCACTTCCGGTAGTCGCAAAATACGTTTTTGGTTAAGTGGGGCTTGATTATTTTCCTGTAATTTATCTTTCTATTCCCTAACATCACCACCGCATTTTGGAAGAAGTCGATTTCGCGAATGGGATTGAACATTACACGGCCTCCTTTCCGAGCCCGCGGCTCAGATTTTTCATGAGCCCGATGAGGCGCATGGTGTCATAGGAGCCAGTATTCTGATTCATGTGTTGCATCAGTATACGCATGTCGTCGCATACCGTTGGGGCCGGTTCGGCAAAGCTCTCGCGGCGGGAAGAATAAGCCACGATTTTTCCTGAATAATGCGCAAGGCCTGCTGCATCTCTGCCGAAAGGGCGGGGAGCATCGTCTTTATTTGCGCCAGCGCCCGCGCGGCCTGCAGATCGAGGAGAACGCGCGTAACTATCTTATCGTGCGCATGCTTCAAACCGGGTGCGCGTACGAATGCCATGCTGGCGCGGTGCGCCATTTGGTCGATGATAATTTTGTCGGAGCCGGTTCCACTGGCTAGAGTAACCAGTGAGTTATCATTCTCTCGCAATAATCTTTGTGTCGCATCGCGCAAGGTGATGGCGCGGATAAGGCCTAGCGTCGCTCCTGCTGCCGTGACGCCTATGGCATCGGCTGTGAAGTTGTTCAGGAATACGGTGATGTCAGCGCTGAAGCGGTTTTGTAGGCTGGCGAGCGTTATCCCTTGTACTATCGGCAGCGCAAGCGCGTGGCTTTGATCGGCGAAGCCTACTATTAGGGCGATTTGTGCGAGGGTGGATTGGCCTGCTAAAATGAGATGCTGCGCTTTACGGATACGCGATCCGGTTACATAAGCCATGGGGCTTTTACCCGTGCTTATTTTAAAAAGACCTGAAAAATGAAAACGGCTCACGCCGGCGAGATTTGCCAACTCATCAAGCCTGATCGGGCTATCTGTGCGATCTTCGATATAGGCGCTTTGACGAGAAAATATGGCCCCAAGCCTCGGATAAGCTGCTCTTGCATGTCGAAGGCGTTATAGGTGCGCAGGAGGCGCGTTGCCATTGCGCTGGAAATGGCGTCAGTGATGAGCGCCTGCCCGGGGTGCGCCGGTCGATCAAAAGAAGATTTGTGAGATGCGCAATCGTTGCATCATAGGTTTCAAAAACGTTAGTAATTTCATAATTGGCCCTTGTCCGCCCGCCAATCTCATCGGCAGCCCTTGATACCAGCTCATGAGGTATGTGCAGAGTCGTTGGGCTATTCGCGTCGCCTTCATAGGCAGCGTCACATCCCCTCGGCACGATAATGACCATGCCCGGAAAGATCCTCCCTTCATGAATCTTTCCGCACCGCTTCTGTACGAGTCTGTTCTTGCCTATGAGGAAATAGGCAACCGCGTAACAATCACTACGCGCGGGCCTTTGAATCGAAAAATCGGAGGCAAATTCAAGCCGCCGCAATGTAACTCCTTCCCACCAATCACGATCCCGCGTCGTTAGGACAAGGCCCTCTTCAGGCCGCTGCAAGACAGTCGCAGTGGAGGTTACAGAAGCCATAATTACATATTGTTTATTACCTATTTTTCAATACAGTATCGCCATCACGGCAAAATTGTCAACAAAAGCAACATCATACAAAAATGAGCAAACCCGTACAATATCCGGGAACTGTTTGGTTTCAAAAACAGATGGCCCCGACATAAGGATGTATAGTGAAACCGATCCTCGCAAGCATAAGCAATACATCTGAGAGTGAGCTGGAGATCTGGCTACGAAATGCATGGACCGTGCACGAGGTCGATGACATTCACCTTATGCTTAAAGATACGCTTGCTTTCAATGTCAGGCGCGTCGTCATTGACGGATCGGATCTGGAATTTATCGATCTCTCTGCCGCCTGGACGTTGGTTGCGTTTATACGCAGCCTGTCCGCGCTCAATATTGAGATAGAGCCGCGCGGGTTTAGCGAAAAGCATTATAAAATCTACGATATCATCAAGGATATTAAGCACGCGCCGACGCCTCCGGCCAATCTGTGCTTTGCTATCAATGATTTTTTTATTCATATCGGCAAAGTCTCCATCGCCATATGCAAAAGCTTTTTGAGCCTTGAGGCTTTTTTTGGGCAATTATGCGCGTCGGCGCTGAATGTGCTGCTCCATCCTAGCCGCATGCGCTGGAAAAGCGTGGGTTATCACATCAATGAAATCGGCATTCGCGCCGTGCCTATTGTGAGCCTGATGGCGTTTCTTATCAGCATCGTGCTGGGCTATCAGGGCTCAGTGCAGTTGGAGCGTTTCGGCGCGAATGTTTTTACCGTCAATCTCGTGGCTATTTCGCTCCTGCGCGAAATGGGGGTGATTATTACTTCCATTCTGGTGGCTGGTCGCACCGGCAGCGCTTTTGCCGCGCAGATCGGCGTTATGCAGATCAATCAGGAAACCAATGCGATGCGCACGTTCGGACTTGATCCTTTTGAGAGATTGATTTTACCGCGCGTGCTGGCGCTGATTATCACCCTGCCGCTGCTAGTTTTCCTGGCCGATATCGTGGGGCTGTTCGGTACATTATTCGTGTCCACCGTGCTGCTTAAGCTTTCCATGCCGGAATTCATCGGCCGGCTGCATGATGCCATATCAGCGCAAACTTTTATGATAGGGCTGGTCAAAGCGCCTGTGTTCGCGCTGATGATCGGCATGGTCGGGTGCCAGCAAGGGCTCGAGGTGCGCGAATCCGCCGAGGAAGTCGGCACGCATACCACCAGCGCCGTGGTGCAATCCATTTTCCTGGTGGTGCTGGCCGATGCGCTGTTTTCCATCCTCTTTACGTGGATGAATATATGACCCCAAAACCTATTATCGGGCCGATTATTGAAGTGAAAGGCTTGCGCAACCAGTTTGGCAAACAGGTGGTGCATGACGGGCTCGATTTTTCTATTTATCCGGGAGAAATTGTCGGCATCGTCGGCGGCTCGGGCGCTGGTAAGTCGGTGCTGCTCAACTCCATCATCGGGCTGCGCCGCCCAACGTCGGGCTCTGTGCTTATCGGTGGCAAGGATATCGTTACCATGAGCAATCGACGGAAACTGGAAGCGCAGAAATTGTGGGGCGTGCTATTCCAAAGCGGTGCGCTTTTTTCGTCGCTGACTGTGCGCCAGAATGTTGCGCTGCCTTTGCGCGAATCCGCCCATATCAGTAAGCGCATGGCGGAAGAACTGGCGGATGTAAAAATTGAGCTGGTGGGGCTTCCCGCCGATGCGCGCGATAAGCTGCCGGCACAATTGTCGGGTGGTATGGTCAAGCGTGCTGGTTTGGCACGGGCGTTGGCGCTTGATCCGAAAGTATTATTCCTCGATGAACCCACTTCCGGTCTTGACCCTATATCGGCGAATGCTTTTGATAGGTTGATTTTAGCGTTAACGCGCGATCTGGATTTGGCGGTGGTGATGATTACGCATGATCTCGACAGTATTTTTTCTATCTGCGACCGCATTGCAGTGTTGGTGGGCAAAAAAATCCGCGTCGGTACGCTTGAGGATATGCTAAATGATGAACATCCGTGGATCAGGGAATATTTTCATGGTGAGCGGGCACAGGCGGCAATGAACATAAGGAGGGCAGGATAATGGAGCAGGATGGTTTTTATCTGCGGGTGGGATTATTCGTAAGCGCCTTGGTTGTGGCCGCCATCATGATCATCGGGGCCTTTGCCACCAGCGGGCATAAAGATGATTACGAAATCTACGGTATTTATATTACCGGCTCCGTTGATGGCCTGGGTATCGGCTCGCCGGTGCGGCTCAAAGGCATCACAATCGGCAATGTGAAAACCATCTCTTTCGCGCAAAAAGAGAAAAATGAAATCCTCGTGTTGGTGAATGTTCTCAAAGACGCGCCGATACGCAATGATACCGTCGCCAGCGTGCAGATGCTCGGCATCACCGGCACATCCTATATTGCGATGAATGATACCGGCGATGACCCGACACCGAAAGTAAAGAAAGACGGCGAAGACTATCCGATCATCGCCTCCATACCATCTTCCTTTGAAAAAGTGTTTAATAATATTCCCGAAGTCCTCGAAGAAGTGAAAAAGCTCAGCGTTCGCGGCCAGGCGCTCTTAAACGACGATAATATCGCCGCCGTCAACCATACCTTGAAATCCATCGACGGTTCGGCAGAGAAACTGGAAGATATTCTCGGCTCCAAAGATTCGCAGAGCGTTGCTAGCGCCCTGCTGCAGCTGAATGAAACGCTGCTCGAAGCTAAGCTGGCGCTGCGCGAAATTCGCATGCTGGCGCGGACGGTGAGGGATGATCCTTCCGTCATCATTCACGGTGTACAACATGATGGAAAGCAGCTTCCGCATGAATAGGTTTTTCATATTCTCCGTTGCCCTCATGGCCGTTGCGGGATGTTCGCTTACTAGCCCGCGCGACGTTGGCAATGGCCATCGTGTGTTTCTTGGGCCGCTGACCGAGAAAATGGTTTGCCCAGGCCATATGGGTAATCTGGTCGTAGCTTATCCCAAAGTTCCTGACACGCTTGATACATCGCGCATTGCACTGCTCGATCAAACCGGGCGCTGGGATTATTTCGCCGGCATGCGCTGGGCGGATTTTCTGTCGGGCAATATTCAGTCCGCCCTTATCGGGAGCTTGACTGCATCAGGCAAATTCACCTCCGTATCTTCTGACGATACTACCAACCAGCTTGACCGTTTAAGGCTTGGTAGCAAGGTCAATAAATTCGAAGCCATTTACCATGCAGATACCATAGCGCCTGATGTGGAAATCGAAATTGCCTTCACGTTGCGTGAAGGAGATAGCACGCGCATTATGAAGCAATTCGTTGCCAGCAGCAAAGTACGTGCTGCTGGAGACAACGCGGATGACATTGGCTCGGCATTTGAAGAGGCCTTTACGGAAGTTCAGCGCAGTGCGTTGAAAAAATTATTGTCATGCAAAACAATAAATCAGAAGGAAAGCCATGATTGATACTCCCTTGGGTAAATCCACTCACAACCTGAGTAGATTGCAACAAATCCCTTTAAACGATCTCGGATGGAATATCTCTTAAGTCCTTACCGGAAAGGGATTTTATGGATTTTATCGGACGTTAAAAAATCTTATGATGGCGGAGGGGATGGGATTCGAACCCACGTTACGGTTTCCCGTAAACACGCTTTCCAAGCGGGCGCCATAGACCACTCGGCCACCCCTCCGTTGCTGGAGATGCCAGAGGGGGCGTGAATTGTCAATCGGAACCCCAAAATGTGGTGTGATAGGGAGCGAAAATGGCCGGATTTAGGGAAAATTAGGGGCGAATAATGGTATAGTTTGGGGCAATTAAAGGTACGTTTCAGGGTGATTTGGGGCCCATATAGCGCATCGGCGCACGCGGAAAGCCGACACCATTTTGGCGGTGGCTTGGGTGGGAAAAAGACATTTCCAGACATCTTGCTGCCAATTTCAGGACCAATGTTGGATTTCTGCCAAACTGTCATCATTCTGTAACAATTCTGTGGTATTATTAACAAATCGGTAAATATCGTTAATAATTGACCAAGTAAATCTAATTTTTTTATGGAGGCTATCATGACTATTACTAAGCCTAAAACGCAATGGGTATTAAAAATGGTGATGCTGGCCTGTTGCGCCATGGCCATTATGGCGCCGGAAGCAGAAGCTGGTAACTCCGCCC
>Ga0206847_10030_pt2 | contig 46966 bp, 42 predicted proteins | sample Alteio_BWOrgCont_17_FD_152880 | JGI IMG/M metagenome (GOLD analysis project Ga0206847, IMG submission 152880) | Enriched cells from forest soil in Barre Woods Harvard Forest LTER site, Petersham, Massachusetts, United States -... | ecosystem: Environmental > Terrestrial > Soil > Temperate forest >... | reverse complement strand
TCGATAGCGGATATAACGTCAATTCCGTCAACCAGAACGGCACGCCCGTAGGGCAGCTGACCGGAGTAGCCATTGATTCGAACGGCTTCATCACCGCCAGCTTCAATAACGGCGAGACCCAGAAGCTCTACCAGATTCCGCTCGCGGAATTCACCGATCCCAACGAGCTGCAGTCCGGCTCAGGTAACGTGTATTCCCAGACAACCGGATCGGGTGAGGTGAATCTTAAAGTAGCCGGAAGCAGTGGTGTGGGTACCATATCGTCAGGTTCGCTTGAGACGTCTAACGTCGAATTGGCCAATCAGTTGACCGATATGATCGTGGCCCAGCGCGCCTATCAGGCCAATACCAAGGTCATTTCGACGGCTGACGGGCTATTATCCGATCTCGACCAGATCATACAATAAATAGAGCTGATTCCCCCCTAAATCCCCCTCATCATGCCCCTATAACGGCCTGATGAGGGGGCCTTTTTGGCGGCATATGTTAATAATGCATGTGAAAATAGTAAATATTTGTTGATATGTATTGACAATTACGCCCCATAGGCTTAACTTGTCGCCCGAATACAACAATCCAATATTCCTTTGCAGGTTAACGATTGTTTGCTGGTATTCTGTAATTATTCACGATATAAAGTGACAGTAGTAAAATTATATTTTTAGGATATTGCGATGAAGAAAAACGACACTATTTCCAAGCGCCTTGCTTCCGCGATCACCAGGAAACCTACTGAAAATGATTCAGAAATCACTAATATGATGTTGGATCCGCGTTATCTGCGCCAGTCTTCCTCGCTCATTCAGGAAGCCTTGCAAAAGGGCTTTGATGTGCTGCAGCTTTCCAATGGCGATATTGTTACGACCGGCACCAAAACCGTCGTTTACCAATATTCATGGGATGAAGAAAAAGGCAAATTGGTTAAAACCAAGCCGGATTCCGGACGTAAATCCCGCCGCAATGCTGAAGAAGACGAAGAATTAGCCGAAACGGGCGAAGAAGCGTAATTAATCCTTCCCTAAGCGCTGGGGATCAAGTCAATGAATATTGAGCTCACCCTTGCAAAAGGTGAATTGCGCCGGAACAACCAGTTTTGCCGATGCGATTTTGACAGAATGCAATTTCCCCTCGATTTCCTTTTCCCAAAAACTCAAAAATTTATTCAACACCGGAAATTTCGGCGCGATATCGAGTTCCTGCCAAATATAGCTTTGCAGCAGTATGGGGTGGTCGGGCATGTGGTAGAGAATTTCCGCCGTGGTAAGGCGATAATCATTGAGCATGAGACGCAAATCAGACATGGGCAACCTCCTGTTACTCAACCTCAATTATAACGCAAAAAAAGCCGGTAATCACGCCAGAAATTTCGCTTAAAAACGCCAGAAAAACGCAAAAACGCTGGATTTTTTGCAAAATTAGACTATGATGATTATCCCTTCCCAAACATTCCCCATTTACATTCTTTGACCGATCGAATATCACCGGTGCCTTGTGGGCCGTTAGCTCAGTTGGTAGAGCGGTTGACTCTTAATCAATAGGTCGCTGGTTCGATCCCAGCACGGCCCACCATTCAAATCAAGGCGTTAGGCGGCTCGGTGCCAACAGAGCGAAATGCCAAGCACCGTATAAGTACCGTTTTTAGGCTTTCATTGAGCCTATCACCGGCAATTGCAATATCGTCGTTCAGTTGTATTATCACATATCCTTAACCGCCGCACGACAACGGGTAATCTTGTGAATTCTGATGACACGCTTCTGACCATCTCAAAGAAATCTGCCAACTCTGGCCAAGTAAAATACAGTGACCCGGTCATTATCAGAGATAATAGCCAAACTAGAATTGCTATAGTCCCTAACTATATTACCCACTCTGATGGGACACAGGAACTGAAACTGAAATTAGTTACATATACCAAAAATAAGCAATTAGGTTTCGTTGTAAATGAAGAAAAATCATCTCCCTGGCTAGATGAAACTGAAGCAAGGCTTTTACTTAATGCCTTGAACGCTCATATGGCTGTTACACATGAAAGTCAGGATGGGAATTTCCTGGTTATCAAGATTGATGAAGGCGTAGCACAGATTGGTGCTCATGATCCTAGTAAGGTAGCACAGGCTCTTACTAGCGTGCTCGGACAAAAAGAGATAGTGAAACATCTACAAAACACGGAACTTAGTGCAGAGCTGATGAAGTCCTTTAGGACAGTAATTAAACTGACGGAAATGCGGTCAGCCGTAACTGAATTAAGAGAGAAACTGCAGCAAGGCGAAGTGTCAGAGGCGGTTTATCAGGATTGGTGCGAAAAGCATACGTGGGCTTTTGGTAATGCTTATATTATCAGAGACAATGTACGTTCCATTTCTACTGGAGATAAGCTTGATATTATACTTCCTAAAGTAATATCAGGTTACCGCGATATAGTAGAACTCAAACGCCCAGATAAAACTGTGCTCGCCTGGGATGAAACCCATAACAACTATTATTTTGCCTCGGAGGTCTCGAAGGCGATTGGACAATGCCATCGTTATTTAGACGTATTTCATGAAGAAGCAGCAAAGGGGCTGCGCGATCATCCTGAGGTTGTAGCCTATCATCCACGGGCCATCATAATCATCGGCAGATCAAACGATTGGAGCGAGGCAAAACAAAAAGCACTCCACGGACTCAATTGTCGGCTATCGAATATTACAATTATGGCATATGACCATCTGTTAGCGCAAGGTGAGCGTCTGTTAGAAATGTTAGCTCCTCGGCAGGATACGACACATGATATAATTACAGAAGAAGATGAAATAGTATTCTAGGGCAGCTTATGTTTCATGCTTCTTTCATGCCGTTGGATCGCCACTATGAGAGTGGTTTTGGCGCTACAGCTGATGCGTTCTTAGAGGCCGCCGAAAGACTTGACTTGGGTAGTAATAATAAGAAATTTTTTCATAGCCATCTGCCTATAAATTTTCTTTATAGGCACGCAATCGAACTTTATCTCAAATCCTTGATTATATTAATCCACCGTCGATTTCAGCTGACATCGGGCAAAGATTCTCATGAGCCTAATCCTAGAATTCTTATCGAAAACACCTGGAAAGAGATCCATCATGTGCATGGAATCAAGGATTTGTATGAGTTTTTTAAAACGCTTGTTATTACAAACGCCGACCAATTGAATGCTGTATGTCAAACAGATTGGTCTGATATTCCAGCGGAGTTAGAGAATTGGATAAACATTATTGACGATGCGGATGCCCGTAGTACTTTTTTACGTTATCCGGTAACAAATAATGCTGCAGACCACGATAAATCATCATTTAAGAAAACCTCTGCAGACCAAATGATTGCTCAGGCCCGATCTGATGGCAAAAAGGTTATGGCAATGTTGATAGTAGATGATAATGACAATATCGTTGAGTCATTTAAACTGGATGAATCACCTTTAGAAGAGCTACATAATTCTTTGGTTGAGGCGGCAAAATTATTCTCTGTAGCACATTTCGGAATGCGATGCGAATTGTCAGATGGCTTTTAAATTTAGTGCTACGATCTAGTGATAAACTCTTATTAGGCCCGTTCCCTTTTCAATCTATTTGGTATATCGTTCAGCTGAAATAGCAAATATTGAGGAAATAGTGCTTACATCATTGGAATTATGTGCTGGCGCGGGTGGTCAAGCTCTGGGGCTAGAACAAGCGGGATTTGATCATCTAGGTCTCGTTGAAATTGATAATCATTGCTGTAATACCTTACGGTTAAATCGACCTAATTGGAATGTTGTTGAAAATGACATTCGTTTATTTAAAGAAAATGCGGCTTCATTCAAAGGCGTTGATCTAATTGCGGGCGGGCTACCGTGCCCGCCGTTCTCAGTTGCGGGTAAACAATTAGGTGAAAAAGATGAACGGAATCTGTTTCCCGATGCTCTCGATATTATCGATGTTATTAGACCGCGAGCCGTAATGATAGAAAACGTGCGCGGATTCCTAGATGATATTTTCGATGATTATCGCAAGAAACTTGTCCAAAAACTACGAAAACTAGGATATATAACAGAATGGCGTTTGTTAAACGCCTCGGATTATGGCGTTACGCAACTTCGCCCGAGAGTCATCATTATTGCAATCCGTTCAAAATATGCAGATCATTTTAACTGGCCTCAGCCGCAATCATATAATCCACCATCAGTGGGTGAAATATTAATAGATTTGATGGCCGCCAATAAATGGCGTGGTACAAAAGAATGGCTAAAACTTGCCAATGATATTGCCCCTACAATTGTGGGGGGCTCTAAAAAGCATGGTGGTCCTGATCTTGGCCCCACTCGAGCAAAGAAGGCATGGGCAGCATTGGGGGTAAATGGAAAAACCATCGCTGAAGAAGCTCCAGAACGTAATTTTGTAGGTATGCCTCGCCTCACTGTCCGAATGGTCGCTAGAATTCAGGGGTTTCCTGATGATTGGCAATTTAGTGGGCGTAAAACAGCCGCTTATAGACAGGTTGGAAATGCTTTTCCGCCGCCAGTAGCAAAAGCTGTGGCTCAAAATTTAACCACTGCTTTAACTGTGCGTAAACTGTATCCTGTACTTGCTACAGCTTAATACTCGAATGTTATAAATCTCTGTGCTATCTACAAAGAATCATCAACGATTGCTTGTAGAAAAGTGCGCCAGAAATTTCCAGATAATCTTATTATTGCTGGCCATAAGGACTTCGGGCTTATTAGCCAGCTTGAAAATAAAATTCTTCTGGCAGTTGGTGGTTTAGACCGCTTGCGTCAAGATTTTCCTATTATGATGCGCCATATTATCGATAGCGTGGTAGATGCCCCACGTACTGGAAGGCGTGTATATGATGAGCTGGAAAAAACAGAAAAAACCTATATTGGCACTCGTGTTGAAATCGAACTCCGAGCTTATTTAGGTTTTCCTAAAGGAAAGCTAGATCTTCTTATTGACGGATTAGACGTCGATATAAAGCATACGATGGGTGATGGTTGGATGATTCCAAGGGAGGCAATAGATAAACCGTGTATTTTAGTTGCTGCAGATGAAGAAAGTGCACGATGTTATCTAGGGTTGATAGTGGCATCTATGGATTATTTGACCAAAGGTACAAATCAGGACGCAAAGCGCAGCATTAGTGCAGAGGGCTTCAAACATATTAGATGGCTTCTAGAGGCCGAACCATATCCAGCAAATTTTTGGCGTAATATTCCAGCTGATACGATTCAAGCCATATTTGCAGGAAAGAGCGGTAATGAACGAATTGTTACCCTGTTTACTGCCATCCAAGGTATGCCAATATCACGCGATATTGTGCAAGCTGTGGCAAAACAAAAAGATTATATGAAACGGCTTCGGGCTAACGGCGGCGCGCGCGATATTCTAGCGAAGGATAGCATAATATTACTTTCAGGAACCTATCATAATGATCTAATCATGAGATTGGGGCTTCCAATATGCACAGCAGAAGAATCCATCTCCAAACGTCTAGTAAGCGAGAATGAAAAGGCTTTGGCTAGGCAGAATGGCTTTCCTGTGCCTTAAGCAGTATGGCCGATAAACTAACACCTAAACAACGCAGTGCCAATATGGCTCGTATCCGTAGCAAAGATATGAAGCCAGAAATGATAGTGCGACGGCTTGTCTATGCACTCGGCTATCGTTACCGTCTACACCGGAAAAATCTTCCAGGAAAACCTGATATCGTTTTTGCAAAGTATCACAAAGTAATTTTTGTGCATGGATGTTTTTGGCATCAACACGATAATCCTAATTGCTTAGATGGTTCGCGCAGAAAACCAAAATCTAATACGAGTTATTGGAATCTGAAATTAAGTCGAAACGTAGAAAGAGATTTAAAAAATCAAATGTACTTAAAACAAGTCGGCTGGGATATTTTGGTTATCTGGGAATGTGAAACGAGAGATCACGTAGCCCTTAGCGTAAAACTGAAAAAATTCTTGGAAAACGAATAACAGTCACATTAAGCCGCTAAAATAAAATTGATTAAGCCAAATATTCGTTTTTCTCTGCTAACCTTGCTCCGAGTCCTGGAGCTTGAGCCTTCGCGATAGTCTGCTGTGAATTCATTTTCAGCAGCGCTTTCATAGACTTCAACAAAACGGCATAATTTTTCGACCGAAAATTGATCGAATTGTCCACGGAGCTTCATTACTTCCAACGCACAGAACAAGCTGTAAATATTATTTGGCTTTGTAAAGAATGAACCCAAAATTGCATGACTTTGTAACTGTTTTTCTAAGAAAACCAGAAAGCTTTGAATGAGTGCAATGTCTTTTTCTTTTTCTTCGTATTTATCATTGTAGCTGTCATATATTTCATTAAGTGCCTTTGGAGAGTCACTAACGATACCTTTACGTGCAAAAATGAGCAGGCCGCTAGTAAATTCTATATCTCCCATACGCCGTATTTCACTTTCCTTAAAAATGCCCCACCGCCGCCAAAACTCGTTATTAGCAAGGATCTCAGCTGCTTTAATAAATTCTCCGTTAAATTCAGCATTCCGCATTTCTTGAGGGTTTAAAGATTTATCTGTCTCATTAAGGCGTGTAAAAACCACCGTTATTTCAGCAGGTGTTATTGCACTCGGGATGGTTCTAACATTTAACACATATTCCCATATATGCTTTTTAAGTAGATCTGAAAGATCTTTCCATTGCGCATCTGCCCATGCAGCGGTTTTGTTATCGTCATCTAAGTAAGACGTTTTAAGTGCAAACTCGTTTGATATAAATTGTACCAAAGCTGTGAGTCTTTGCTGACCATCAACAATACTATATTTTTGTGTTCCTGACTCTGGGTCGGCCCCTTGATCCCAAATATAAATTTCTGGGATAGGATAATTCATTAAAATAGTTTCAATGAGTCTAGCCTTTTGCTTTTCAGTCCAAACAAGCCTGCGTTGGAAACTGTTATCCACAAAATAGATTCCATCCCTCAATTTTTGAACGACTTCAGAAACAGGCGGACGTGTGGTTTGAATTGAATTATTGAGGCTCATTATTGTATCCTTTCTTAAGTCTATCCAAGCCTGCCGAATGGTAATTTTCAGCATCGTGATAGGAATTATATATTCTAAATTTAATTGAGTATGAAATACCGTGTTTGAGTTCCATCTGCCTTTGAAGGCCGTCTATTTTCTTTAACATATCTTGCAAATAGACAGACTGGCTTTCTTGGAGCTCTTCAATATCAATCACCACAAAATTTCTGAATACCGTACGGCCATGTCTTTTAAGCCTTGTATATCCATTATAATATGCACGGCGGTAAGCGTCCCATGCCTCAGCAAATAATCGGGGTGATATGATAACTACATCAATGTCAGATTCAGGGGTGAAAGGATTCCATAGCTTGCTAGGGTTCATACTCCAGCCGAATTTTGCACTTCCTACGATTGCAATATTGTTTGGATTTTCATCAATTAGATTTGCTAAAGTTAAACGAAACTCTTCATAATTTCCTATTATTTCTTTCTTAGGGTCATGTTCAAAAAACCAGGCCGCTTGCGGCGAGAACAAGTGTTTTCGACAAAAATCCAAAGAACTGGTGCCTCTGATAAGCGCGATTAGATCGTCTTTAAGCATTTTTGCGGCTTCGATAAGGAAACGTAATATATTTTGATGGACATTACACCGACCCGGCTTTCCTATCACTAAATTACTTTATAGGGCCTTCAATTAGCCTATTTCCTGTGTATTTTCAAATATTCCCACGATATAGTCCTTATTGAAACAGCCATAATTGGCTGTTTTGGGGCGTAGTAACCCCTCGATTAGCGGCTGGTACCAGCCGTAATGGTGCCTCCCTTGCCTTCGGGCCGGGGAGGCATTGGCGCATGCAATAGGCGCAAGCCAAAGGCCAGTGCGACCGTCTAATCGCGGTTTACTAACTCCCCGGTCACCAGCAGATCCGCTGGTGGCCGCAACCGCAACATAGGGAGTAATCATGACACAACAACCCATCGTCTGTAAAAATTGTGGCTTCACAGGCAGCCCCGATACTGCCTTGCCGGGAAGCGGCTGGATAGAGCTGATCCTGTGGTGCTGTTACCTGGTGCCTGGACTCATATATTCGATATGGCGTAGGAAATCTCGGCACAACGAATGCCCTGCTTGCGACTCGAAAGATATAATCCTAGCCGGATCGCCGATGGGCCGAAAGCTGATCGCTGACATACAGGGCGGAGACAATAACTTCTCGGAGCAAATAGTATTGCAAAAGAGAAGGGAAAAGCAGGAAAAAATTGATACTCGAAGAAAAAATGACAAGCTGACTCTCCTGGCTTTTGTCACCATTCCTCTTATCCTCGTCATGTTCGCCGTCCTGCAAGCGAGTGTTTCCCCGCCGCCTCCGCAGAATGCTAAACCAACTGTTTCGCTGCCCACCGGCAGCAACGGCGCGAATAATTACCTGCTTTCAATCTCGCCGAGCAGCCAGGCAGAAGTGCTTGGCAAAGTAGTCGGCGATCGCTGCATCGGTAGAACGGCATTTTATAGAGGTATTGGTAAAACAGGCGAGGCGAAAGACGAAGCGTTCTGGGCTTTGCGTTGCACAGACGGCAGGAGCTTCGGTATTCAGGTGCATCCGCGGGGAGACGGAAAGGTAATAAGCTGCCGACTCTTAAAGCAACTCATCAACGAGAGCTGCTTCTCAAAACTCAGTGACTATAACGCAAGGAATGATCTCAATGGCCAAGAATAATCATCCGACCCTTTTCCTGCTGTTATTTCTTGCGCCGATGGTCGCTTATGCCGATACGCCGATCTTACAGGATGCGTTTTCGCCGAACCAGGGAGCGACGCAGCTCGTCATAAAGACGATCGGTGAGGCTAAGAAGACTATCCGCGTCGCCGCTTACAATTTCACTTCGAAGCCTATAGGCGAGGCGCTGGTTGAGGCGCAAAACAGTGGCGTCGATGTCGAGGTGGTGCTGGACAAGAGCCAGCGCACGGGTCGCGGCAGCCTATATTTGTTCCTCAAGGAAAGCGGCGTGCCGACGCGCATCAATGAAAAATACCACATCATGCACGATAAATTCATGCTGATTGACGGCAAGACTTTAGAGACCGGTAGCTTCAATTACACGAAGTCTGCCGAGGAGAATAACGCCGAGAATGTGCTGGTCGTTCGCCGCAACCGCAAGGTGGATGAAGATTATGCAAGCCAGTGGGAAAAACTTTGGGCAGAGGCGGAGTAGCAATAATTACAAATATAAGATATAGCTAATATTCACTCTGCTCAATTCCCATATTAATGTTCGGCGTTATGTCAAAAATCACACATGTTTTTATAGATACAAACGTTTTCTTGAGTTTCTTTGCATATACGAATGACGACATCGAGGAGTTGAAAAAACTCGTCGGTCTCATTAAAAACAAAAAAATACGGATTTATCTAACACAGCAGGTTTGCCGTGAATTTGACCGTAATCGAGAGAAGAAAATGCTTTATGCATTAGAAGATTTCAAAAAAATTGGTCTGCCGGGGCTGCCGCGACTTATGGCTCATTATCCCAATGGCAACAACTATCAAAAAGTGGTGAAAGATCTTAAAAAACTCCATAATGATCTTATAGTGCGCGTAAAAAAAGATGCGCTTGCTGAAGAGCTTCCCGCAGACAAGCTATTCTCAGCATTGATCGCAGCATCTGGGAATATAATAGCTGATGAAGACGATCTAAAGATGGCACGGGAACGGACCGAACGCGGTGACCCGCCCGGAAAGGATGACTCATTTGGTGATAGATTAAATTGGGAGTTGTTGCTTGCATATGTTCCAGCAGGTCAAGATATACATATTATAAGCAAGGACGGTGATTTTGCATCCAGTATCGATGGCAGGAAACCTCATCCTGTCCTTATGAAGGAATGGAAATATAAAAAAAAATCCGACCTTTATCTACACACGGAACTTGGAGCATTTCTATCCACCCATTTCCCAGGTATCGAAGTTGCTACCGACATTGAAAAAGTCGATGCAATCAATCGGCTAAAAAGTAGTGGCTCCTTCGAGCAAACGCATACAGCAGTTTCCAAACTGACCGAGTTCGCAGACCTGCTAACGGTTGCTGAGATCGATGACTTGGTCGATGCCGCTCTCGATAACTCACAAATCCGCTGGATAAGCACAGACGATGATGTAAAAGTATTTTTCCAAAAAATTGTCGAACAGCGCTTGGATACCTACACTAAAGAACGGCGGGCGGAAGTAGTTAAGGCTTTTGAGATCGACGAGGATAAATAGCCCTATCGCTAAAACGCAGCGTATCGCTGCCCGGACGAGCTTTTCGGCGCTGAAGGCAAGAATCGCGGTGCCACATTCATCCGGTAGCCACCGAAGCGCTCGGAAAGACCTTTCTGACGGTCAAATGGCTCCGATGGAAAATATCCTTACATATCAAGACCGTTCGCCAACATGGTCGGACATCGAAACCTCTTGCGAATCAATGCCGTCTATCCAGTTGGCCGGATAACGTGAAATAGCCTTATATCCGGCGGCTATCATTGATGCGTTGGGCTATCCAATCGTTCACTTCACTTTCGAGCCAGCCAGCACTACGCAATCCCAACTGAATCTGTTTCGGGAAACTACCTTCCTTGATTCGTTTATAAATAGTGGCGCGACTGAGTCCTACCTGTGCGACTACCGCAGGAAGTCGCAATATACGTTGTGATTGTTCTGCCATATATCCTCCTTTGAGAAGAATAAATTATAGCAACCTGGCGATAAAAAACAAAGAGGATATTTGTGGTAATATATTGATATATCAATGTGAATCTTGGTTTAAGACTCGAACCCGGATTGCGATATGGCCATATTCGAATAGGTTCTGCACCGCTTCAAAGCAGCAACTCCGTTCAGATTTTAATTCAGAAATTGGCTGGGGGACTAGGACTCGAACCTAGATAAACAGAGTCAGAGTCTGTTGTCCTACCATTAGACGATCCCCCAGTATCAAGGCCAGATGGGGAGCAATAAAACGGATAAGACACAACAAATGCCTGGTCCTCCGAATTCAGCTGCTCTGCCAACTGAACTACCCCTGAAAAGCTAAAACCGCTAACAGGAATTCCAGCTTATAAAGTAAATTTGGTATGATGTAAACCAAGATATACGGGGGTTTTATGGAGGAGATACTGGTCAAATTAAGGGAAGTGGCAGAGATCAAAAGCACTATAGCAAAGCAAGAAAGCATCGTTTGGCAGAAAGTATCGGAGGCTTTGGATTTTTATGTAAAGCACCTAACCAGCCCAAAACAGGCGGGAGCTGTTACTCCTGTACACGGCAGTAGATATTTAGATACGAAGCGCGCGGCCGAATATCTCGGTCTAAAATACGGAGCGTTATCTGGCTGGCGCTTTCAAGGTAAAGGGCCGAAATATATAAAAATGGGAGGCGCGGTGCGCTATAAGGTCGAGGATCTAGACGATTTTGCGGCAAAAAACATTGCCACCCTTACCCCGCCTTATGTGAAAAATTCGACCGCCGGGGTGTGAACTGAGCCCTTTTACAGTGCTTGCCGCGGTGTTTGTCCGCACAGCATCGCTACAAGTCATTAAATAATATGGCATTTTCATAGCGTGACCCTTTGATTGCATATCAATTGGGGAAAAATTCTTCGCGTACGCGCGCGTGGGGTTGGCTTTTATCAGCGTCCATGCCTCTCCATAGGTGCTCTTTGATTGGTAGACCACAGACCAGAAGTCAGAGATAAATGATCGCAATCATATCACTTATCCTATGTTCTACAAAATAATCCTTATTTATTATAACAACTGGTCTATGGTCTACTAATCTCTATGACGTTGGAAAATATGTGTAATATGGCAGACCGATTGTGGGTATCACATCGGTCTGCCAGTCGCGATAATTACTTTTTATTACGATTTTTATAGGCTTCAGCACGTTCTGTCGGCCCCATGTTCTCCCATTTTTCCAAGTTCCTAGTTACCCAGAGCCGGTAATTCAGACCGTTACTGTCCGATTTGGTAAGCCGGGGAGGTTGCACCGCACCAATCGTATCGCGCATGAACTTCGTAACGGTATGGCGAGGGTTTTTGCAGGAAATTTCCCTTTGCTGAATCGCCGTAGCTAATTTGGCCATTACATCGCCAAAACGTACAAGGTCGAAGTCAAACGGGTGTTCTCCAGCATCAAACAGATCCAACAGATATTGTTCTGCTTCGCTCATAGAAAGGGCGCGCATCTCTTCCTTGGCCGATGTGGCCGGCGCATGGTCTTTCGGATCGAGTTGCACTTCACGTGTCATGAGGAAATGTTTTACGGCAGCAGCGCCTTCGTCGGAATCAATGTATTTGAACAGCACATCATAATATTCCGGCTCCCTCGCCTTCGCAGGAGAATAAACCACAGCCCAACGCCTGTCTCCATGCTCAAGACGTAACGCATCGGAATGGTTCGTAAAGCAAAGCAAATTAATATAGTTGGGGATAGTATACGCATCGGTATGCTTTAACTCGATGCGCAGAGTATCCTCAGTAATAACAGGTTTGAAGTGGTTTGCGATTTCCTGGCGTCCGAACATCATCAATTCATGGATAATAGCCAGTTGTTTTGCCTCCTGCCAATTGTTGAAGCGGCTTGCAATGGCTTCATTATTAGGCTCAACCGTGTTTCTCTCTCCGATAATTTTTCGCATCAGCCTACCAATGGCGCTTTTCCCCGTCCCCTGTTCGCCCCGTATCAGCAGAGCGAAATGGATTTTGATAGGCGGCAGTTTTACAAGCCAGGACAAATAATCTAAAACAATCTGGCGGTCGCGTTCGTCAGGGAACATGAATTCCAAGTGATTATTAAAAACTGTGAGGTCGCCTGACACGGCAATTACGCCTGAAGGCCGCCATAGGTTATAAAAAACGCCGCCTTCACCTGCGGGAAATTCAGATGCACCAGGCAAGTAAGTCAAGGATTCAAACCTCAGCATGGGAAGTTTATTTGTCCATGCAGCATTAGCTACGGAGCCTTTTTCTTGCCAGAATGGCGAATATAAGAGCCCCCATTGTTCCCTGTCGTACTTTTTCAAATCCGTGCGGCGGACAAAAAACGGGCCATCTGCTACCAGCACCCATTCTTTGCACGCTTTCAAAAGTTCTGCTCCGCAGTTTACTTCATCGCCTTCGTCGGCAGATTCCGTATCGGCGAAGTCCTCTTCAGGCGTCGTCAACTTCGGAATAGCGAATGCTTTGCCTTTTTCATGCAATACCTTGTACAAGGTGCGATAGGTGACACGTCCGTGGCCTTCTGAGCGGAGAGAATTCCACCTCTGCAAGATCATTGCCCCGTGATCCCTGTATTGCGGGTCAGAAGTACACCAATCAATGAATTCATCTGCACCGTCTCCTCCAGTAGCGTGGTGGCAAGCCATCATCATTTCAAGCCATGCGCCATGATTTTGGAAGTCAGCAGGATCCAATGCACTCAACATTTCAGCCAATTGTTCTGACGTATGGATTCCGTCACCTGTCGCTTCTTCCTTCAGGACAGGCCTACGAAGCAATTCCAGCATCCTATATGGTGCCTCCTGAATTTCTACCAACGGCGTTGAGAATATCACCCATACATAACCACTACCGTTCGGATGCACCGAACCGGCGGCAACCACTTGCCTGCCGATAGTTTTGAACTCCAGTCCCTTATAGGCGGGCAGGGTTTCTACAATAGGGGCGCCAGCAGGTTTTTTCATGTACAAGTGAATGCCGTTGGCACCGGTAAACACCATAGGACAGGAATCCATATCGAGTTCCACATCTTTGCAGAAGCGCTCCAAGGGATTATCTCCTGGCTCTGCGTTACGAGGGTCATAATCTATTACCAGATCGCTGTCAGTAAGCCTGACTCCTACGTTATTGCCAGCCGTTAACCATAGCGCAATTTCGCTGCTCGTATATTGGAGCCGACGCCATGCCTTATCGTAAGGCGATTTCCCGCGCAGACGGCCTTCCTTATCTACAGCATCAAATTTGTGGAGTTTTATGAGTTCATAGTCATTCTCAAAATATTCATTGAGCTGGTCGAGGTCCGTGGTATCCATCTATCTATTCCTTCTCTGTTATCTGTTATAGGGCTGGGCAATTCCAGCTTGAACAGAGAAAGAACACACCCAAATTGCACAAAAAATGGGGATCTATTTTGTGTCAGGTTTGTGTCAGGATTTTTTCTTTTTTTCGATTCTTTGAGTGCCGATTTTCTTTTGACGCACCGATAATATAGGTATCTTTAATTCCTTCGAGTTCAGGGGCGTGAAGCGCGATAATGCCGTATTCTTCTAGAGCATTTTCAACGCGCTGTATGGCTGCTCTAGCTTTGTCTTCAGTACACCCAATTATCTTGGCTGCGTCTTTTATCCGTTGTCTTTTGCTTAGTTTTTTAGCCAACCACTCTTGAGTTTTTTCTTCATTAAATGCGTATTCTGCCTTCTCTAGCGGATAGTATTCCGCATATATTTCATAATCACTGATAATCGTATTTTTCCTCTCGTTACCGGAATTGTTTTTTTGGAAGCCAGGAATCAAATCTATTATGATGGCGATACATAATGAGCGCCATGGACTTGAGTCTTCAAAACCGAACTTTTCCGGATCTAATTTATATTTGCGACATAATTCAGGAAATTTCTCTCGGCGCTTCTCTTTCACGTTATCGCGTTTTTTAATTTTTCTTCCTAAAGCCGTTCCTGAAAATTTGTTTTTTGCCATGAGCGTAAGCTTTCGTATGCAGGTTTACTGAGGTGTACATAAGGCCAATAATAGCGGCATTAGAGGTAATACCTCACTAATTTTAAGTTTAGGAGCAAAGGAAATTAGTATGCAGCAATATAAAGAGATAACGGCATCTCATCAAGCAATCTCACCGTGGATGGATACAGAAAAAGCTGCTGATTATATCGGGTGCAAACCCAATACTCTAAAAGCTTGGCGGAACCGCGGAGAAGGGCCACGCTACCATGTGATACTCCACAAGCTCGTACGCTATCACCGAGACGATCTTGATGCGTTTATACGGGAGCCTAAATAGGCAGCGTTGCGTGATTATTTACCCGCCTTATGAAGTAGCAATAGCAACCTATTAGTCACTGCCTGTTGATGCGGCCGCATCTGCTCGACCAGATGCTCAGGGTGTACATAGCCGCCAGATGCGCCAGGCAAACGCTGGTCGAGCAGTAAGGCGCTTTCGGCATACGGCACTCCTGCACCTATGGCATGTGTGCGCCAGAGGTGCCGATACACATGCGGACTTGGTACTTTCGGCTCCCACGGTTCTTCGATATGGCCGCTTCTGCTGCCGATACTCGGCCACAGCCAAGGTGAATTAAGCGGCTCGTCTTCTTCCATGCGTTTCCGCAATAACTCTACGAGAAAATCCGAGAGGGGCAGGATGAACGGCCTGCCTGATTTCATGTGCCTGACTCGGATGATGCCCTTCTCCAGATTCACATCCTCGCGCCTGATCGTAATGGCGGAGAGGCGGCGAAGGCCGCAGAACAGGAAGAAGATATGCAGATCGCGGCGAATCGGAGAGCGCACTCCCTGGATAATCGTCCACCACTCGGCTAAATTGAGCTCAGGCACCTCGCGACGTTTGTTCTGCGGCACGCGAATCGCCGAAACCGGATTGGCCGTAATACTCTCGTCAATCCGCCTTGCCTCGTTGATGAGTGCGCGCAGCGTCCTCATAATTAAGTTGGCCGTCGTATTGCCGCTTTTTTGTTTGAGCTCATCGTAAAGATCACGCACCTCGCCCCGAGTGATGTCGGCGATAGCCCTGTTTTTCCAGCGCTTGAGGTAATGATCGACGTGATAGCGATAGCCTACCACTGTCGCCGCGGCAAGATCACGCGCTTCGATATACCGTTCCAGAAGCTGACCGAGCGTGATGGCCGTTTCTTCTGGGCTTGCCGAAGGATCGACACCTGACTGTATCTGCACCATGAGCGTCTTGGCGCGCATCCTGGCCTCGCGCAGACCGATCCGGTCGCACCTCTCTATCTTCATGCGAACCGTGCGAATAAAGCGCCCATTGCGCCTGACGTCCCCTTGGACAGCGTATGTCTTTGCGTTTTTGTGGCAGACGACCAGCAGGCCCTTTACCTGCTCATCCCGCCATATGCCCGAACCTAAAGGAAGGTCGCGCACGCGCGCCTCCGTCAACCCTACAACTGCCATAGTCAGAACGTCCTTAAACACGCGAAAAATACCGTGCTGAGCACCGTAACCGCGTGTCCGCAGGTCACCCCTCATCACCTCACATGCTTAATTATGTCGTATTATAGGTTGCCCGCGAACCCGCATATGCTATGGTAGCCCGCTGTGGGCCTTGCTGATACCGAGCTCTTAATCAATAGGTCGCTGGTTCGATCCCAGCACGGCCCACCATGCTTCGTTTTTGGCGGGCTATGGTGGCATAGCCACGAGGAGCGCGTCTTAGGGCGAGCAGTTTCCGGCATAGCTCCGAAGGAGCGACGACGGGTTGATAGATGGTTATATATTGGGGCGTAGCCAAGCGGTAAGGCAGCGGATTTTGATTCCGCCATTCCCAGGTTCGATCCCTGGCGCCCCAGCCAGCCCTATATCTAGAGAAATCTCCAGAAGTCTATAAAACCTAGAAAAATTGGCACTTACAGGAAGTTTTATGTCTTTGGATATCCACCGCCTTCTCTTGACTTATTCGGATAAATGTGGGTAAAAATGTGGGTGAAAGTATAACCCACAATTGGTTTCACCCACATTATGAAGAAGCTCACGGATATAGCCGTTAAGAACGCCAAAGCGGAAAAGAAAATCAGAAAGCTCAGCGATGGAAATGGGCTGGTATTGCTGGTTTATCCTAATGGCAGCAAATATTGGACATACCGTTATCGCTGGCTCGGTAAGGAAAAAAGCCTTTCTTTAGGCGTATATCCCGAAGTCAGCCTAGCAGAAGCCCGCCAGAAGCTTCTAGACATGCGGAAGCTGTTATCAGAAGGGCAAACCTTTCCGATGCAAGGAAGGCCGTTAAACGGCAGGCATTAATATCATCGGAAAATAGCTTTGAGGTTATCGCACGAGAATGGCTTGAAGCGCGACAGGCGACTTGGACGCCTCGCTATGCAGAGTTTATGCTTAAACGGCTGGAAAGCGACCTTTTCCCAAAATTGGGTGATCGCCCTATCAAAGACATAGACGCGCCCGAATTGCTTTCCGTGCTACGTATTATCGAAAAACGGGGTGCTTTGGAACTCGCAAACCGTGCGATGCAGTATTGCAGTCAGATTTTCATGTATGGCATTGCTACCGGTCGTGTAGGCCGCAATCCAGCTGCAGACCTGAAAGGGCCTCTTAAAACACATGTAAAGAAGAATTACGCGCATTTAAAAGAAGTCGAGCTACCTGACTTCCTCCAAAAGCTGGAAGCCTATGACGGCGAGCTACAAACTAAGCTGGCGGTAAAAATGCTGATGTTAAATTTTGTACGCACCACTGAGTTGCGCGGCGCGGAATGGGCAGAAATAGATTTAGAGAAAGCAGAATGGCGTATCCCTGCCGCACGTATGAAAATGCGCCGGGGACATATAGTTCCTCTCTCCCGTCAAGTAGTTGAAGGTTTAAAAGAACTGCAAACACTCAATGGCAAGTGGAAATTCGTTTTCCCCAATCCCCATAAACCCATCAAGCACATGAGCGAGAATGCGGTACTCTATGCCCTTTACCGTATGGGCTACCATACCCGCACAACAGGGCATGGCTTCCGCCACACGGCCTCTACGATTCTAAATTTCCTAACCTTGTTCATTTGGATAATTATATTACCGAACACTGGCCGAACTGGTCTAGGCGGAGCCTTTACATTTTCAGTAGGAATAAAATCAGCGCAAATGAAGTAGAGGGTAATCTTTGGGCAATTGGTTATAAGGATAGCAAAACCGCCTCTGAGCTTACGGCCATGGAAACCGCCGTTAAACAGGCTGCTCAAGCTGTTCCTGTAGGAAAGGGAGGCCCCGTAGAAAATGAGTACCTGACTAGTCTTGCAAAATTATGTGCATCATTGGTTGTTAGATATAAATGAAGCATCGCTATAGCGCCTTCGGAAGGTTCTGCATTTGAGAATTTTGCTACCGATATGCGCTATCTTGTTTTCGGCCCGCGCAATGCCAAAGGCAAGAAAATACGCATGACAGGTATATTAAAAGAGGTCTTTCCGAATATCAGAAAGAAAAAATAAAGCGTGAATAACTAGCCACAGAAAATCTTAAGTTAGCAGCAATACAGCTGTTCCCCCTTATGGCTCAATATGCGGGCTAGGAAAAGCCTAGCTTTTTAACGAGTCATAAGGGGGGAACCTATGAGAAAGAAGAAAAAATCTAAAAATTCGTATTTAAAGGCTGCGTTGAGGACATGTAAATTAGGACGCGCCGTTTTTCCATGTGAGCCACGTGGGAAAAAGCCGATAGTTGCTGGTGGCCGAAATGCCGCATCGAAAAACAAAATTGATATTAAGGAATTTTGGCAAAAAGATACACCAAACGCAAACATCGGCGTGGCGACCGGCATTGAGTCTGGTTTTTTTGCTGTTGATATTGATGGCGTAACAGGTAAGAAATCGCTGGCCAAACTGAAAAAGGAATATGGCAACTTTCCCAAGACGCAGAAACGTAATCTTGAGCATATACGATGGTGCCACTTTTCCGCTCTTATACTGCAACGATTGTTCTGACACCGTTATGAAATCAGGCAAATTCATTGCAGTCACCACTTACAACGATGCGATGTGTTACGTCCGCTCATGGTTCGGCAATAAACGCTATCACATGAAACTGCTATTACACACTCTGGCCAAAGCAAAAGGGCTTTCGGGGAAATTCAGCAAGAAAAATCTGCAAGTGTTTTTCGCTGCATAATATGTAATTTATCCTTAAATGTTATCGTGTTGTTAATGATCAGTAACAGGTAAGGGAGGATGGTCACCATTATACCGAACCAGACTGCCCTCCGGTTTTAACAGGTGGGTAAACGAAGGAGAAGGGAGCACTTTTCTAAAGGTGTCCTCAGCAGCCGTACTATCAACCGTGGAAAGAGATTTCCCAGCATTTATTCTGACTAGTCCCTCTAGTGACTTTTTATCGCATCCACATGCGGCCAACCATACATAAAATTGCTTGGCGCTTATTTGAAGAGTTACATGAGAATTATTTTGCCTCTTCTTTATATGGATTAAATCAGCATCAGTATCTTTATGGTCTGACTCCGAAGATAATCCGATCAGCTGATCTTGAGGTTTATCCAGCGCAATGGATTCGAGCGCGATGGCCAACTCTGGAAATAAATTAGGAGGCAGCGGTTCTGCACCAACTATCCCCGGCTTTGCCATAGCAGACTCACGTATAAGCCGCAACAGGCCATTACGCACCATTGCATTGCCTAAATTAAATGTTGCCTCAAAATAATTAATACTTTCTGAACCTTCCTGAGAATTTCCCAGATACTTAGGTTCGAATCTGAGTAAGTACCCTTTTAATTGTCCCCCGAGCATTCTTTCCTTATAGGTGGACAACGGCATTCCTGTATGCGGGAAAACCCTTACCGGTGTTTTACAGAAATAATTACTTGCATGGTTATTATTGGTTGTTTCTTCTTTTTCCTCTAAAAATTCTATGTTTACTGCCTCCTTGTTTTGGGCGACTTCCTGTGAGCCTAAAAGAGCACCTGCCAGAGGCGGAAGGGATAAATCTCTTCTTACCCGCTCATCGAAAATATAATCTCTATGTGTAACGGATGGTGTTTTAGTTGATGTGGGATTTCTTTGAATTGGATGATGCGAGGGGAATTGTTGGTCGCTCTCAGTTTGCCTTTGTCTTACGGTTTTTGGCGTTCTTTCTTCTATATTATCTGGAAGATCGCCCTCGGGATAGGAGAACTCTAGTTCTTTACCAAACATAACTTCATATTGCTTCTTAAATGCCTCAAAAGCCTTTGCTTCAAGCTGTCGAATACGTTCTTTTGTTACTCCCGTTTCACCTGTGATCGCATTCGTCATACGTCTTCCAGCTCCTTCAAGCGTACGAGGCCGTTCGCCATTGAACCCGAAACGCAATTCTAGTACACGCGCATAGCGAGGGGGAATCTGTTTTAGAACCTCTCCAAACATAATTTGCATTTCCCTTTTAGAAGCTTCATTAGCTGGTACAGGAGATTTTTTATTGGTGACTGTACTCATTATATCATCAGCATCCGGATCATCAGAAATAGGCGCATGCAAATGTTCCATACCCTTTATAAAATGTAGTTTTTTCGAATTGGTATCAATTCGAGTGCCATATAGTTCTTCATCGATATCGTTAGCAGGCCTGTGTATCAGATGCCTAATATAGTGGGTTGTTAAACTGGCATTAAAACTTAAATTATAGGTTCTCATGGCATCTATAAAATATCGGGGAGCGTTCCCCTTGAGCTCTTTTGCACTAACAACGATTCCCCTTTCCAGAGCTTTTCTTGTGGCTTTTGTCAAATAACCATCGGTTGGGGAATTATGAAGTCCCCAAAGCGTTTTTATCATTAGTTCTCCTTCTGGTCTCATCGCAAACTGACGCCATTGCGTTGTATTTTCCTTTATTCGCTCTTTCTCCTCTTTTATTTCCAGTTCAGTGGCATCGTTTGGTAACTTTTTCTTCCGTAGCGGGGGATATAAATGATGCGCTGATTCGTGGATTATCCATTTATGCGTCAGCCTTTCGATAATGGTATTATTTAATCTACGTCGGGATCCCGATTCCTCTGATTCCATGCTGGAATACTGGCCAATATCATCCATTAAGTACAATATGGTTTGGATTTCAGGCCCGGGTTCTGGTTTCAAAGGCTCATTTTTGTAAGGACTTTTATTGGTTTCGTATTCGACAAGTTTTGCTTCGTAGCTGGCAGGATCTGTTTCCTGTTTTTCTAAGGTTGCTTTATATCTTTCATAGCCCGCTTTGTATGTTGCAAGATTCACTTCATATTTTGCTAGATTTGTTTCATATTGCACTAACTCCACTTTATATTTCTCAGCTTCAGCGGGCGCATGTTTCTGGAGAAACGCTTCAAGCGTAATATCGGTGAAAGCAAGCTCCCAGAGAAGGTCAGGAGCGCGGGCAATTTCTTTTTTACGTAATGCCAAAATTTCATTCTGCCGATCACTAGGAGCAAATGTTTCCCCTAAAGAAAGTTTTTTGCGCATTCCCAGCGTGGTTCTATGAAGCATTTGCTCCTGATAGCGTTCTACAAACGCTGACCATTCCGTCTCGGTTGGTATCGGGAATTTATATTGAAATAATCCCGGGATATTTTCAGTTTCCATAGCCGTTATCCTAGGAGCAAAAAGTTAATGGTTCGAAAAACCGAATTTACCTATAAAATACCAAGATAAAAGCGAGTTTGCGCTGGGTATAGACAGCTACATTCCATGCTCATTTCTGGACTGCTTTATAGACATTCTAGCTTTTTGTTTGTTTATCATCTGAGTATCCTTTAGCCATTTACCTGCTTGCGCCTCTATATCTTCCTCCGATATTTCAGGCCTGACAGCTCCGCTTAGAACGCAATAAAGTTTAAAAAGATAATTCTCCACGTCCACCAAGGCCATTGCAGTATCTAAGTTTGGTTTATTTTCTTTTAAATCCCGTGCTATTTTTTCTTGGAGGATTGCAGGATGGTTTTCATAGGCAACTGCCTGAGGTAAAATATCCAGTAAGCCTGAGGACGACCATTGATATGCTTTTGTAATTTGATAAGAAGGATAACGCTCAGGACACTTGACAATTTTTACGGCGAATCCACCTTTTGGTGAGTCATCTTCCATTGCACATACCTTTCTTAATAAATATCCGCTCTAAACTTCTCGTTCACTGGTCGGTTTGATTTTGCCAGCCAGAGAATTGTGTTCGGAGGCAAAATTGTCCGGTTTATTCCAGCTTTCTAATGCTGTTTTTAGCGCAGGGGTGAAAGCCGCTGGGGCATTTTCATTGGTATCCAAAACGGCCACCCGCTCAGAGTGTATTTGTTTCTTACGATACAGCATGTCTTTGCCGTCTTTCAAGTATCCAGGTATTAACCCCGGTCCCTTACGTTGAAAATAAGGCGATCTAGCCGGTGGAGTTATTTCTTCTTCGGGATACGTTTCATTTTTATTCGACTCAGGCGCCGCAGGAAATTCTCCCAGATGATTGGGCTCAGGAGGCGAAGGAGCCTCTTGCATAAGAGTACCAGCGGAATTTATTAACGCGGGATTCGCTATCTTTTTTATTTCCATTTCTAGCTTGGTGATGGCGTCTCCCAGAAGAATTTTGTGTTCCTGAAATTTTGCCATATGTCTGGCCTGATCTGCCGGATTGAATGTTTTATTCTCTTGGGTAGCCAGGTAATTTTCATGGGATTGCATATAGGCTGCGTTATAAAAACGATGTTCAAACATCAATTTTTCAATTTCTTTTAACTGCTTTCGTTCATGGATATTCACCGCATCTATTGGCAGCAGGGGATCGCTTTTAAATATATTCTTCAATGAATTTTCTTTTTCACTGAGCAATGTTTCTAGTCCGGTGCGATCGAGTTGATTAATGATAGCGTCAAGGGTTACCCTGCTATTTTTGTGGGCGGGTGAGGCCAGAACCCCGTCGATATGCTTCCCCATTAATTTCTGCAAGTCAGGAAGCGCCCCTGCCTGATTAGCCAGATCTTTAATGGAGGAAGCATTGATATTTTTCTCGCGCCAGTCAATTGCCGCGCGATGCATGGTTTCGAACTCAAGCAATTGGCTTAAGCGTTGCTTGAGTTTTGTCTCATCTGAATTTGAACCTAAATCCTGATCCGACGCCATATTATTTCCTTTGTCAGACCTTGATTATAGGCTGTTAGTGTTAAATAATTATGATGAATTCTTGTTGAAAGTAATGGGTTGTAAATTACGATCATTAGCACAACTTGAAATCGGTCGGGCGATATTAAAAAACAAGGCTGAGCAGAGCCTTGCTACGCATGGAAAGAGAGCTTATCCGGCTATCCATTTGAACAACTTACATTCATAAACTTATAAAAATCTTTAACGCATTATTAAATAATCTGGATTTACAATGACATGCGTATTTACCGAACTCGATCTAAATCGGCCACTTGATGACTTGCCACATTAATTTCTGGGCATTCCTAAATTAGTATAGATTTAATCATTGATTGGTAGCATGAAGGCTCAACTTTTGCTAGGGAGGAGTCATGCACTGTATCAAATGCCAAAGCCGAGATTACTGCAAGAACGGAATGATGCGCGGGAATCAGCGGTATCGCTGCAAATCTTGCGGGTATAATTTCACCAATATGCACGGACGCGGGCATTCACCGGATAAACGCCTTGCGGCGTTGAAACTGTATAAAGAAGGGTTGGGATTTTCCGGTACAGGGCGGGTATTGGGCGTCAGCGACGTGAGTGTACTGAACTGGGTCAAAGACGCTGGGGAGAAAATCAAAGAGACATTGCTGGCTCAGATTCCTCCGGCTATCGATGGGATGGATAGCATCGAGATCGACGAGATGTGGCATTACACCCAAAAAAACAGCGCAAGCTATGGCTATGGATTGCTGTGTCTCGCGCCACACGACGCATCCTTGCCGTGGAAGTGGGCGGTCGTAGCCACAAAGCGCTCCAGCGGCTCTGGGCAAGAATAGCCCACCTTAAACCCTTTGCCGTCGCTACCGATCATTGGAAAGTCTACCGTAAAATCATTCCTCTCAATTTGCTGCTGCAAACCAAAGCGCTCACCTCCACTGTCGAATCCGTCAACTCGCAGGTCAGGCACTACTTCGCGCGCTTCCACCGCAAAACCAAATGCTACTCCAAAACCACCCACATGGCCGACTTCCACCCACATGGCCGACTTAACGCTTCATATCTTTTGGTGGGAATATCTATGCTAATTTAGTAATGCCCAAATTTCCAATCCCTAAACATTGGGCTAGAAATCCTACAATGCTGAATGGCCATTCTAAACCATTTATAATATTGTAATCGTTGTTAATAGGCATGTTAATAAATATAAGAATGTAGGTGCATAACTTTTTATGCTCTAGCCGTAAAGCTTAGTGCGAGAAACAACGACACGACGGTCAGGAGCATATGATAAAAAACTAACTTTTTGATCCGTTATTACTCTGGCTCTTTTAGCTTTTGTACCAAATATCTTGGCGAACCCACCTGTTGCTTCTTCAAAAAGAGTTGCCTATGTCAATGTGCAACGCATCGCGCATGAATCCGACTTCGCCAAAAACGTACGGGAACAATTAGATAATACGCATTATTTTTTCTTCCAGTGCTCTACAGCCAGTTTAGCTTGGTCGTGAGTATAGCGGATAAAGGCTTCGTCCTGTTTAAGCAGGAAGGCGACATATTCTTTAATGGCATCGGATTTTTTCTTGCTCTTTTTATCGAATAAAGGCAGGTCGAATAGGTCGCTAAGGGGCACGCCTAATACAATAGCTATAGAGGCGGCTGTTTCAATGCGGGTACGGCTAGTAGCCCGCTCTATATTAGAAATCTGCTCGGTGCTGATTCCCACCAACTCCCCAAGCTTTTCCTGCGTCAATTTCTTCTCTTTCCTGAAGAACTGAACGCGCTGACCGAACTGTTTGCGTACATCGTCAATATTCATGGCTGCATTCTCCCTTTCAAAAGGGGAATCATCCATGAAACAGCATTATGTAATATTTAGTTGATTTTAACTATTTACGTAATATTGTTTCGTTTTGTTAAATAAAATACGTAACGCTATTTCGTTAGGGCAAACTATGAGATTTCTAATTATCGCCGTATTTGCGATCGGATTACATTATTTCAATAAAAAACAAAAATTCAGGCTGGCTGGTCTATTTGGTGCCTTGGCGGCTCTCGTATTTATGTCGAATGGCGATGAGTTTTGCCTTTGGATGGGTGGCTCGCTCTCTATCATGTACGTGCTGCAAATAATCCGTGGGAAAGATGTTTTTGCAAAAGTAAGAAAGAAACCAAAGCCCAAAAAAGTTGAGCCAGCGGAGATTGTAGAAATTGAAGAGGTACCAATTGCATCCAATAATACTGCGGCTCTCGCTACTGACAATGCCACACCGCCCATTACTACTAGGATTATCGAGAAACATTACATTAATACAAACAGCGACAAGGGCATTTTAGATTACATATTTTATGTATTCATTGCATTGGTCTTGCTAAAATTTTTAGTACCGTTTCTTGAGATGATTTTTATAGCAGTAGCAACATCATCACATTAGCCATATGAAGAATAAACATCAGAAACTCGTTATATTGATTGCAGCCGTTATCATTGTGGGCGCAGCTTTAATAGGGCCGAGAAGGCTTGAAAAAACAGCCAATACTGTTGCAGCTTATTACCACCATTTTGCTAAATTACTCGATGGTGACGCAGCTTCTTCACCTGCTGCAGAGAACACAGGCCACATACAAGATGGTTTTGACTCACTCCGGCAATATGCAAATATTCCAGATTGCACCATCTTACTTAAGGATAGCGCGGTAGCTCCACGCCTCGCTAAATTAATGGGAAAAGACTTGGGTGAATTAAAAGATCGGTTGGAGGTGGTCATACCCGTGCAATTGGATAACCAAGGTGTAACGTGTACCGGCCTTGAAGCACATGAAGGTGGATGCCGAAGTCATGCTCTTCATACGGATCGCCTTCTTCGGGAAAATCATCATATGATTGTAGCTGCGCCAGCAAATGCGTAATCATTTCTTCCCCTAACGACTGGATGCCTTGCGTCAGCATGATTCTTCCGCCGGCAAATGTCTGGCGAAAACGATCATTTAATTCTTGAATCTTTTTATGCATAAAAACTCCTTGTTTGTTTGAGATAAAAGAAATGCGTCACGGCCATTGGCCGTGTGCGGTAGGGAATGAATTGAGATGATGTTATTGAGTGTCGAGCCGCATGCCCCATGTCCTGAGGGGATGGAAGCAGTGATATTCATCTTGTGCTGCTTTACTCAAGCGGCACGTATTGACCCTGAGACGGCTTAAGCCATCGGAGTCGAGTAATTGAATTGTTTTAGGTGAGATCGAGGTCACACACGTCCAATGATTGTGTATGCCCTCGATGCCAGCGATGATAATGCTGCCTTTGTATTGTAAGAAACCATCCGCATGCCAGAGATAGCTTTTAAGGCCGAGCTTCGCGCCAGGACGAAAGAGTGGTGCAAATGACAGCTTCATATCGTATTTCTCTGCCAGCCACTTCTGTGCTACCACAAGCATACGGCATAATTGCTTATTGCTCGTGCCACGCAGCAGGTGTTTTGCCATCCGTTTATTATGATCGAGCGTCTTCACCAGTTGCTTGAATAGCTGCTTACGCTGCTTAGGTGAGAGCGTCGCCACATACCCCACCGCATTGACTATACAATAAACACCGCACAGCCCATCGAGACTCCCTTGACGCTCAGGCTTATAGGGTTTGGGTGGTTTCGATGCGACGATCTTACACAGCCGGTTGAAATAACGGTATTCATCAAAAGAGAGAATATCTGCCATAATCCCCTCACATCAACGCTACGAGCTTGTGTTTAATCCTGCTATCACCCTCAATGTAGGCCTGAGTAGTTTCCAGTGAGCGATGCCCGGCTAATTGCTGCACATCGACCAGAGAACCACCGACCAGATGGATTGTCCTTGCCGCCTTAGTGACAAAACTTCTCCGGCCGGAGTGACTACTGCATCCTCCAAAGCTTAGTTCGGCATAGATGCCCTTAAACCATTTCGCCACGCTCGAAGGCAGCATAGACTCACCGCGCTCACTCAAAATGATATTACCATCGCTGGGCTTCTTTTGTTGCCGGTGCAGCCGGTAGAGTGCTTTCTTGAGATAGGGATTAATTGGGATAGTCCTGCCATGCAATTTCTTCGCTGCTATATCATGCAGCTCAATCACCTTGCCAATCTTGCCATTGGCATCGAGCACCATAGGCCAGGTCAACTTGCTAATCTCACCGGCCCGCAATCCTGCCTTCACTGATAACAGAATCATTACCGTATCACGCGCCGGATACCGTTTCCTGCGGACATGACGAATCGTTGCCGCGACCATGTAACTGGTCAGCAGCTTTGCCTGTTTGCCAGACATAACCACCTCATTATGTAAAATTGTTGGGAATGAAGAACCGCGTCACTACCGGAAGCAGTTCGGGAAAATGCAGGATAGACACTGCCTATCTTCGCAGCGCGTATCACTACACATGCGATATTCATCGCACAGACATACTATAACAAATTCTATAGAAATGTCGAATAATTGATAAAATACAGTAAATTAATGAGTTTTAGAGGGTTGGGAGCGAAGAATTATCAAGCGATAATTCGATGTCGCTTTGCTTCTAATATCTGCTGTAGAGTCTAATCTCATTTTAAGTTATAGTGATCGATTTTTGTCTGCTAAAGTCCAATGATTGCTCACGACAGCCCATATAAGATGTGGGTGAAATTGAGGGTGAAAATCAAACCTAGAAGTGCTACTAACTATAACAATCAATGTATTAAACGAGCGCCATGAATGCTGGCGCCGCGTATTATGGCGCATGCCCGCTGCCAGCTGCGTTACGTTATGGCGAAACATGGCGATATAATCGGATGCGGGGCCGTCGGGCGGGGAAAGCGCATCGGAATATAACGTGCCGCCGACATATGCGCCGGCATCGGTTTCCAGTTGTTTAATCAGCCGGGGATCGGAGATATTTTCCATAAACATCGCTTGTATTTTTTGCGTGCGAATCTGATCGATCAAACGCGCGATATCGGCCGCCGACGCTTCGCTTTCCGTGCTGATGCCCTGCGGCGCGATGAAACGCACGCCATAAGCTTTGCCGAAATACTGAAATGCATCATGTGAGGTGATAACCTCGCGTTTATTGTTCGGCACACTGGCGATTTGCGCTTTCACCCAAGCGTCCAGCGTATCGAGTTCCTGCAGGTATTTTTCCGCATGGGTTTTATAGTGCGCCGCATGTGCGCCATCGGCTTTTATCAGCGCATCGCGAATATTCATGACATAGATTTTCGCATTGGCGATATTCTGCCATGCATGCGGATCCTGTGCCATGCCAGCGCCTGAAAATTCGAGCGGCTTGACGCCGTCGGACGCGCTGACAATGCTTCCCGTGTAACCCGATGAGACGATCAACCGCCCCAGCCAGCCCTCAAAACTGAGCCCGTTTATAATTACCAGATCGGCCGCCGCCAGCGCTTTCGCGTCGGCGGGCGTGGGCTCATAGACATGTGCGTCGCCATTAGGGCCAACCAGCGTTTTAAGATCAATGTCATTGCCTCCGACCTGATGCACCATATCGCCCAATATGCTGAAGCTCGCCACTACTTTCAGCGGCGTGGCGAACGCATTGACCGGCAACAACAATAAAAAAATAAGCCACAGGCGCATGCGTCAACTCGTATAATGTTTATGGGGAAGAAAATGCGTGGCAATACTGCCGTGGCGCCCAAGCAGCACGGAGATAACATAAAATAATCCTGCCGTAAGCACGATCGCCGGGCCGGAGGGCAGGCTGTAATGATAGGATAGCAGCAAACCGATAAACGACGCGCAAAACGCGAACAAAATACTAATAGCAATCATAATATCGATATTCTTGGTCCAGAAACGCGCGGCGATGGCAGGCAGCACCATGACGCCAAGCGCCATCAGCGTGCCCAGCGCCTGAAACGCCGACACCAGATTCAGCACCACCAGCATCAGAAACAATTGATGCGCAATGGCGCCTTTGCCGCCAACCGAGCGCATGAATCCGGGATCGAAACATTCGACGATCAGGCTACGGTAAATAATCGCGAGCGCCAGCAGCGAAAACGTCGTGATGCCCGACTCCATGAGCAACGATTCCCGGTTCACCGCCAGCACATTGCCAAACAGCACATGCATGAGGTCGATGCTATTGCCTTTGACAGAAATAATCAGCACGCCGGCCGCCAGCGATAACAAATAAGCGCCGGTAAAACTCGCATCTTCTTTAAGCGTGGTGAGCCGCGTAACGATGCCGGCAGCCAGCGCGACGAGCAGGCCCGCGATGAGGCCGCCCAGCGTCATGGGCAATAGCGAAATGCCGAAACCTAAAAACGCGATCGATACGCCGGGCAAAATGGCGTGCGACATGGCATCGCCGACCAATGCCATGCGCCGCAGAACCAGAAATACGCCAAGCGGTGCGCCACCCATCGCCAATGCCAGGCACGCTACCAGCGCGCGGCGCATAAATCCGTAATCCACAAACGGCGCAAAAGCGTAATCATATACTATCATAATGCGCATACCTCAGGATTCGCATGCCAGCTGTCGCGGAAAAAGGCGGCGCTGGCCAGCGTTTCAGGGCTCAGCGCTTTCGCCGGGTCGCCCCAGGCGATGCATTCGCGCGCCAGCAGCAGCACCTGCGGAAAATATTCACGGATTTGCGCCAGGTCATGCAACACGCAAATCACCGTGCGTTTTTCTGCATGCCATTGCCGGATAATTGCCAGGAGCTGCGCGGTGGTGCCGGCATCGACAGCGGTAAAGGGCTCGTCGAGTAAAATGAGCGATGCGTCCTGCACTAGAAGCCGCGCGAATAACGCACGCTGAAATTGCCCGGCGGACAAGCTCGCCAGATCGCGTTTTTCAAAACCATTGAGGCCCACGGCGATGAGCGCCTGCACGGCCTTCTTTTTCATACCAGGGGTAATCGTGCCGGTGCCTCCCGTCCGATGCCAGAATCCAGTGGCCACCATATGCAGAACCGACATCGGAAAATCGCGCTGGATTTCGGCGGCCTGCGGCAGATAAGCGATACGCTCGTGATGCGCATTTTCAATGGTGATACGGCCTTCATCAGGCCTGAGAATGCCTGCGATGCCTTTAATCAGGGTGCTTTTACCGGCGCCGTTCGGTCCGGCGATGGCGGTGAGCGTGCCGCCCTCAAAGCGTCCGCTAATATGATGCACGGCCGGATGGCGGTTGTAACTTAGCGTTACATTATCAAGCCCGATGGCAATCATGAATGCATGGCCCACAGACTGGCGATCCAGAGTCCCGCAAGCGCAATTAATGCGAGGCCCGCACGTTTTGCCGCGCTCCAGTAAAACATCAGATATGCGCCTTATCGCAGTTTTTGCACAGGCCAAGTAATTCTATCATTTCGCGCTCGATATGAAAATGCAGCTTTCTTCCCAGCGCTTTAATGAGCGTGGTGAGTTGTGGATCGTGGATTTCGGTTGCCGTTCCGCAATCTCGGCAGACGGCGAATTTCGCCTGATGCACCTGCTCATGTTCATGGCACGCCACAAATGCATTGATCGATTCGATGCGGTGCGCCAGCCCCCGTTCGACCAGCTGCTCCAGCGCGCGATATACGGTAGGAGGCGCTTTGATGCCGAACTTGCGGAGTTTATCGAGTATGTCATAGGCAGTCATCGGCTTATCGCTTTTGGCCAGGAGCGCCAGCACTTTTTTACCGTGCGGCGACAAGGCGGTGGATTTCGTGCGCATAAGGTTCCTCGTTCTCGTTTCATACAATTGTTACGTTATAACATTTATTTATACAAGAGAGAATAAAAGAATATTTTTACGCGGGCGAAAAATCGCATATTGCTGCGACGCAGCAATATGCGATAATCATCAATAAAATTGGGGGTTCGCAGAAAAATAATTCCCCGAAAAATATTAGTTTTTATCAAATAGCTACAGTTTTTCTCGCTTTTTTGATATTTATGGTTGTGTAAAAGCCAAACCTAGTGTATGGTCCGCCCGCTTTTCGTAAGCGGCGAAGAGCAGCGAAAAAAACGCCTTGTTGGCGTTGCGCCACAGTTAAAACAAGGAGTTTTTGAATGCTTTCCAACCTCCGATCGGTTGAAAAATCCCAGACGCTTTTGCTCAATGAGCAATCCAGAAATTTAGAAAATTCCGGCCGCGAAGTATTTAAATTCGGCTTTGGCCAATCGCCTTTTTTACCGCCCGCTCGCGCAATTGCCGCACTGCAGCAAAATGCCGATCAAAAAGCCTACTCGCCGGTGCAGGGCATTACAGCGCTGCGCGAAGCGGTGGCGGAGTTCCACCGTGAAGCGGAGGGCATCGACATTACGGCCGACCGCGTGCTCATTGCGCCCGGCTCCAAAATCCTCATTTACGCAGCCATGGCAGCCTTTACTAAAGCGGATATTTTAATTCCGGCGCCAGCCTGGGTGTCCTATCGCCCGCAAGCCCAGCTTCTCGGCCATAAGGCCATTTCGGTCACCACCAGCGCCAACCAACGCTGGCGCGTTACGCCGGAATCCTTGGAAAAAGCGCTGGCGCATAAAAGCGGCCCAACAATTCCCAGCATGCTGATTCTCAATTATCCCGGCAACCCGGATGGGCTGACCTATACGGCCGATGAATTAAAGGCGTTGGCGGCAACCTTCCGTAAACATAATATCATCGTGATTTCCGATGAAATTTATGGGCTTCTCGATCATCAGGGCAAGCACCGCTCGCTGGCGCTCGATTATCCGGAAGGCGCCATTGTCACCGGCGGCCTTTCCAAATGGTGCGGCGCAGGCGGTTGGCGGCTCGGCGTGGCGCTGCTCCCTAAGGCGCTGGACGGCGAATTCAAGGAAACCATGTTAGGCATTGCCTCTGAAACCTATAGCTGCGCAGCGTTGCCGGTGCAAATGGCTGCTTGCGTGGCCTATGCATGGGATCAGCAAACGCGCGATTATCTGGCGCATCAGCGCCGCATCCTGGCGCTTTCCGCCGGGGCGATGGCCGAAAAGCTGCAACAGGCGGGCCTGCTGGTGGAAAAGCCCGAAGGTGCTTTTTATATGTTCCTTGATTTTACGCCGCTTATGGCAAACCTTAAATCGCAAGGCATCATCACGTCGCACCAGCTGTGCGAAAAATTGCTCAAAGATACCGGCATTGCGTTGCTCCCGGGCGATGCATTCGGCATGGAAAGCGGGCATTTGTCAGCGCGTCTTGCTTATGTGGAATTTGATGGCGTGGCAGCCATGAAAGCATCCGAAAAAATCGGCCTGGATAAAACATTAAATATAGATTTTTTACAGCAATATTTAGGAAAAAATATGCGGGGCACGGAATTGCTCTGTGATTGGCTGGCCGGCATGGCCACCGCAAAGCCTGTCAGGATAGCAAGCTGATATGGCCGTGAATATGGAATCAACAATTGAGAAAGCGCAAATTATGGAATCTACATCGATTCAGGTGCCCGATAATCTTCCTGAAACCGCATTGGCGGAAGTAAAGCCGATCCGCGGTAAATTCGACCGCGAGAATGTGTTCAACACGCTGCGCAATTTTTATGATGAAGATCAGATAAAAACCATGCAGGAACGCGGCGTCGACAGCCGCATGGTGTTCGGCATCAATTCTTATTACATGGCGCTCATCAAGGGCGATGGCATGCAAAATGCCGCAGGCGTTACCGTCCTGCCGGTCATGCCGCCCAGCCAGCCTCTGCAGCATCTGGTGGTGCCGATTGTCGCCGAAGCGGCCGATAAAAGTGGTGAAAAAGATCCCTCGAACCAGATCCGCTACAGTCCTGGCACGCTCAAAGGAAAAATTCTGCATAAATACGACGAAATCGTGCTGGGCTATACAGCGCTGGCCTGCTCTGCCCATTGCCGCTATTGCTACAGGCTCGATTTATTCAACGGTTCCACCGGCAAGGGCCTGGTGAAAGCCGAAGAATTACGCGATTATGTACGCAATTACAATACCAGTCTCAAAGCCAGCAATGGCCTCGATCCGGTGACCGGTGAAAAACGTTTTCCAGTGACCGAAGTATTGCTCTCTGGCGGCGATCCGATGGTGCTGTCTAACAAACAATTGTATAAATATCTTGCCGCGGCAGCTGAGGGCGGCGCCCATATCGTGCGCATCGGCACTAAGGAAATGGCATTCAGGCCCATGCGGTTTGATGAAAACATGGCGGAAATGCTCAAAATTTTCCACACTAATTACCCGCATATACACGTCAATATCATCACTCATTTTACGCATCCGGATGAAATGCTGGAGCGCGATATGGACGGCAATTACAAGCAGGAAAACGGTTATTACGTCTGGCTTGATGCGATTGCCCAAGCCGTCAAAAACATGGCGAGCCTCGATTTTGTGAGCATGGACAACCAGACGCCGATCATCCTGCACGTGAATAATAATGCCGATACGATGCATCTGCTGCATGAAGAGCTGCGCCGCAAAGGCATCAAGCCGAAATACATCTTTCAGTGCCGCGAGATCGAAGGCCATCGCGCTTTTGCCGTGCCAGTGGAAGAAGCCTGGCGCATCCACACCACCTCGCAGCAAGGCCTGTCCGATGCCTGCCGCTCGCGCTTTGCCATGTCCACCGAATGGGGCAAACTTGAAGTGGTGTCGGTGATTGACGGTATTCCGGCGCAACTGCTGGCATCCTTACCGGAAGAAATTGCTGGGCCTATCCAGAGCATTTTCGGCAAGGGGCTTATTGTCATGAAATTGCACCGTTCGCCGCATAGCGCTGACACGCAGGGCGATCTGGTGATTGCACGCCGTAACCCGGAAGCATTATGGCTCTCCGATTACGAGGACCGTATTGTTTACGATGGCCGCACGCCGGAAAAATATGGCGCCATGGTCGCCATGCTGCAGGCATTGCTGCCTTTGGATACCATTGAGCAGTTTGCCACTATTGCAAACGGCCGCAGCGAAAAACGCCTTGTCGCCGGTGCGTAGATTATTACGTGGGCGATAGCAGGCTGGAGATAGCAAAAGTCAATGCCAGCACGGCTAGCACCAGCGCCACCGTATGCGCCAGCGGTCTGACCGGTGCGGGAATATGGGATGTAGCCATAAACTGCTCCTACATCATCATTTCCAGATCGTCATCCTGTGCTACTTCGCGAATACGCCCTTCATCATCCATGGGTAGCAGGCGCGTATTGAGATCTGTCCCGCCTTCGAATTCATTGTCGAATTCATTATCGAGCAGATAAAAAGAAGAATCGATTGGCATAGTAACCGTATGGCTATGCGTATGGTGCGTTTTCATGGCGTGCCTCCTATCGTCGTTAAACATGCCGGTCTATCGCCCGGGAAAGCACCTTCTTAAAAACGGGATAAAGATGCCATGCGGCTTGTAGCGGTCACTATAAAGCCTCTATAAAAGCGCATATTCACCACCCGCAATTATATTCTGGCGGCTAAGATTATTTTACGCTAAAAAGCGTCAAAAGGAACGCGCGATGGGTAAATGGTCTTTGAGCGATATCGCATGGGAAAAATTTGACCGCGCGAACATACAGCCGGAGCTGGTGCCGCTGATTAAGGCCGCCTGCATGGTCGAGCATAATGGCTATGATTATGCCCGTTATCTGTGCGAAGTGTTTGAAGGCGATGCGGAATTTCAGGCGATTGCGCAGGAATGGGCGGTCGAAGAAGTGCAGCATGGCCAGGCGCTTCGCAAATGGGCGGAATTGGCCGATCCAAAATTCGATTTCGAGAAAAGTTTTCATGCTTTTACGACCGGTTACCAGTTACCGCTCAATGTGAGTCAATCGGTGCGTGGCTCACGTTGCGGCGAGCTGGTGGCGCGCTGCATCGTGGAAACCGGCACCAGCTCTTACTATACCGCCATTAAAGATTATGCGCATGAGCCGGTGCTGAGGGATATTTGTGCGCGCATCGCCGCCGATGAATTCCGTCATTACAAATTATTTTACGATCACCTGAACCGGTATCTCGAAAAAGAACAGATCGGCGCGCTGGGCCGCCTCAAAGTGGCGCTCGGCCGCATCGCTGAAAGCGAAGACGATGAGCTGGCCTATGCGTTCTTCGCCGCCCAAAACCATGATGCGAATACGCCTTATAACCGCAAACTTTATACCAGCCGTTATCTCGCCGGAGCCTATGCCATGTATCGCCGCGCGCATGTCGACCGCATGGTGGCTATGGTATTCAAAGCAGTGGGTTTAAAACCTCATGGCTGGCTAAACCGGGCAGCAAATAGCATCGCATGGAACCTCATGCAATTTCGTGCGCGCCGCGCCATTGCTTACTCCGCATAAATTTTGTGATAGCTGAATGGGTTTCTGTTTCCGGTACCCGTTCCCCAATTTTTATATGTAAGGACGGATCTGGATCAATAAGGTGAGGGGATTCTGTTTCCCGGCTCCCCCCGGGCCGAGTTACGTGCTAGTGCACGCGAGCGCCGTTAGGCAGCAACGCGGGCAGCTACGACGGTGTTGTCGTTAGCAGCAACAAATGCAACGTTGTCGTTAGCATTTAAAGGTTTGATCTGATTACGCCAGTATCATCGCGGGTAAAAACAACACCTTTATTACGCTTGTCGAAGCTGAGTCAGGCCCACCAAAATCCGCCATTAGCGGATTTTGGTGGACCTGCCGGGTTCTGCCCCCGGGTCCAATACGTCTATTCTGAGCCGCGTTTATCACCATAGTTACCGAAGTAACGTTTCGATTATAAGCGCTTTCAACGCATTTGTGAAGAGCCTAATAACAGATTAAGTTTTAGTGATAATAATGCCATAATGCCGCAAAAAATGATTGTCTCCGATTGTATTTTCCATGTTTTTCTGACACATTAGCCAACAATAAGCTATTCGTTATCAAGCCAGTATGGGGAAGAATTTTATAACGCTAAAATCAATTTTTAGCCTTGCGGCATGCAATTTCAGACCGACAGGATCATTCAGAAAATCTCTGGAAATTTTATTATCCCGATGAATCCATTGTGACGTTGTGTTTGTACCATATTCTCCGGAAGCGGCCTCGCCGGGATGTTATTTTTCTGGCGCTGGCGTTTCTGATGACTGCAAGTGGATTATGTTATGCCGCACCGCCGCCGCCCGTGACACTTCCCGGATCCGCAGAAATTGACCGGCTTCAGGACCGTCTGGGCCCCATGCCCTCTGCGCCGGTTGAACAGGCTCCACAAACCGATATCGCACCGCTTCCGGAGCTGCATGCGCCGCCGGGCGCGGAATCTATCCATTTCGTATTGCATAATCTTATCATTGACGGTGCGACGGCGTATGATGCGGAAACGCTCAAAACATTTTACGCGCCCTATGTGGATAAAGACATCAGCCTGCTGACCATTTATCAGATCGCGGGCGCAATAACACAGCGCTATCAGCAAGACGGATATGTTCTCGCGCGCGCGCTTATTCCGCAACAGGAAATCGAAAACGGTACAATACATCTGCAAGTGGTGGAAGGCTATGTATCGGACGTGCAGATCGCTAATGGCTCCATCCCTAATTATATTCTGGCGGACTTAATAGAGCGCATAAAAGCCATGCATCCTCTGCATATGCCGACGTTAGAGCGCATGCTGCTGACGCTTAATGATTTATCCGGTATTCAGCTCAAAACGGCTATGCTGCCGATTACCGACGGCTCTGCCGCTCCCGGAGCGGTGATGATGCAGCTCAGCGTGCAGCGGACTATTGCGGGCGGACAATTTTCCATTGACGATTATGGTTCGCGTTTTATCGGCCCGTATCAACCAACGTTGGCATTATGGGCCAATGATCAGTTTCTGGCATTTGATAAGCTCAGCGTGCGTACGCTGGATAGCATGCCCTGGCATGAGTTGCATTATGGCGAGATACAGTACAGCGTGCCGCTCAATGCCGATGGCACAAGCGTTTCCATACTCTATAACAGGGCGCGCTCCTGGCCTGGTTATACGCTCAGCCAGGATGAGATTGTCAGTGATTCCGATACGATACGCGGCGAAGTTTCGCAGGCCATTGTGCATTCACGCGATATGCAATTGTCTGTCACCACCGGACTCGAGCATAAAAATATCAGTACGAATTTACCGGAAACGCGGCTGTCGCTGGATCGCCTGACCGTGGCTACCGGTTCCGTGCATTTTACAAATATGGATAATTGGGAAGGCGCCAATAAAATAGATGCGACGCTTCGCCAGGGCTTGGATATTCTGGGCGTGCGGCCCACCGGTTCGCTGGATCTTTCGCGAGGGCAGGGCAGAAGCGATTTCACCAGTGTCAATGCCACCGTTTCACGCCTGCAAACATTGGAAGGCCCTTGGCAAATTAATTTATCCGCCAATGGCCAGTATGCATGGTCTCCGCTCCTGGCATCCGAGCAATTCGGGTTTGGCGGCCAGAGTTTCGGCCGCGCCTATGATCCATCGGAAATTACCGGAGACGATGGTTTGGCAGGCTCCGCAGAGCTGCGTTACAATGCAATCGAATGGGCGGATTATAACGTCAATATCATTCCGTTTACCTTTTACGATGTTGGCCGGGTCTGGAATTTGGACAGAAGCGGCGTAATTACCTCTGGGGCCAGTGCGGGGGGTGGGTTTGTAATAACTAGCGCGACAGGCATACAAATTACGCTAACCAGTGCTAAACCTTTGACGCGGCCTCAGGACAACCCATTGACTGGTAATGGAAAATCACCGCGCTGGCTCTTTCAATTAATTTACGCATTTTAGCTAAAACTTTAACGATTATTAATCCCTATTTAAGACAGTGGGCGTAAAATCTAATGATAAGCAAAATTAATAACTTACGCCAAAAACATGTCGCCTCTCGCAAAAAGTTTGCTGATGACGAGTGCGCTGACCGGTTTAATCACCGGGTTCAGTATCGCGCCCGCGTATGCGAATCCTGCAGGCGGAACCGTGAGCGGTGGCCAGGCGACCATCAGCTATTCCGGTTCAACCCTCACCGTACAGCAATCTTCAAATCGCGCCGTCATTGATTGGCGCAGTTTCGATATCGCACCCGGCGAACTCACGCAATTCCAGCAACCTTCCGCTAACTCGGTCACGCTCAACCGCATCAACGACGTCAAGGCCAGCAGCATCGAAGGCTCGTTGAAAGCTAACGGCAATATCATCCTCATCAACCCCAACGGTTTGTTCATCAGCAGCACGGCGACGATCAACGTTGGCGGCCTCATCGCGACAACCGCCGATATCGACAACAATAGCTTCATGCAGAATGCCAAACTGCAATTCAACAAACCTGGCAACGCAGATGCGCAAATCGTCAATGACGGCAGCATCACCGTTCGCGAAGCGGGCCTGGTAGGCTTTGTAGCACCGCAGGTGATCAATAACGGCGTCATTGCCGCGCAGCTCGGCAATGTGCATCTCGCGTCGGGCGACACATTCACCCTCGATCTCGCCGGCGACGGCATCACGCAGGTCGGCGTTACCAGCGACATGCAGAACCAGCTGGTCAAAAACAACGGCACGATCAGCGCCAATGGCGGCACCATCAAACTCACTGCCGCTGCGGCGCGCAACATCGTCAACAGCCTTATCACCAATACCGGCACCATCGAGGCCAACAGCGTCGGCATGAAAAACGGCAAGATCGTGCTTTACGCGGCAGGCAGCAATGCGGTGAAGGGCAACATTGCCGCCAACAAGGGGCAAAAAAGCGGCACGAGCACGGTGCTGAACTCCGGCAGCATCACCGCATCGGGCATCGGCTCGGGACAAACCGGCGGCGCGATTTCGTTGCTTGCCGATAATGTCGGCGTGCTGAGCGGCGCGAACATCAACGCATCGGGCGATGTTGGCGGTGGTACAATCAAAATCGGCGGTGATTTCCATGGCCAGGGCGCCACGCCGACGGCGCTACACACTATAGTACAGAGTGGTGCCATCATCGACGCCAGCGCAATCACCAACGGCAATGGCGGCAAAGTCACCGTATGGGCGGATGACTGGACTGAGTTTGCCGGCACTATCTATGCCAAAGGCGGCGCGCAGGGCGGCGATGGCGGAACTGTTGAAACGTCGGGCAAAGAGGATTTATCGGTTACGGGTAATGTGTATGCCGGTTCGGTTTGGGGCAAAGCGGGCACCTGGCTGCTCGATCCGGATAACGCAACGATTTCGACCGGCACCGACAGCAACGACACCGGCTCGCCGAGTTTCGTGGAAGCGGCTCCCGGCGCATTCACTATTAATACGACCAGCATCACCAACGATCTGGACGGCGGCACCGGCGTCACCATCACCGCCAGCGGCAGCATTACGGTCGCTAATAATATAGCGGAGAGCACTTATAACGGCACGGTCGGCCTTACGCTGAATGCCGGTACCGATATCGTCCTGAATAGCGGCGTCGGCATTACTGCCTCTGGCAACAGCAAGCTGAATGTCACGCTGAATTCGGATACGGCGGCCGGCGGCGGCGCTATCGTACTGAACACCACCTCGTCAATCACCACCAACGGCGGCTATATTACGCTGAGTGGCGGCGGTGCGGGCGGCGCGGCGGTCGGCGATGCGACATATGTCAACGGTATCTCTCTTACTACCGCGACACTAAATGCCCAGGGCGCAGGCGCTACCGGCGGCACCATCTCCCTGACCGGTACCGGCTATGGCAGCAGCACAGCCAGCGCGAACGGTATTATTCTCGATACTACCTCGGTTATAAAAACCAACAATAGCGGCGGCATTACGCTCACCGGTGTCGGCGGCACGACATCCAACAGCACCAGCACCAGCACGTTCGGCGTGGAGCTGCATGGAAATTCCTCTCTTGCTACCGCCAATGGCGATATTAACGTTAACGGCACCGCCGGCAGCGGCAGCAGCGGGCAAGGTAATACCGATATTTTCGTGTCTGGAACCGGCAGCGGAAGTACCTCGGGCATCACCTCCAGCGGCAGCGGCAATATCAACCTCACCGGTTTGACCACAGCTCCCCCCAGCGCCTTTTTTGGTGTGGATTTAAATGGCAGTGCCGTAGTCGCTGCCACTAGCGGTAAAACAACCTTTACCGAACATGGTAATCTTGGCTTTACCGATCTCGAATTTTCAAATACCGGTAACATTGTAGGCGGATCGAATACGACAGGCGATATTATTTTTATAGCCAATAATTTCACTACAGCTACCGCTCCGACCATCCAGACCAGCGGCAATATTGCCATCAAGCCATACACCAGCGGCACGGCCATGAGCGTCGGCACCAACGTCGCCAGCACATTGAATATCGGCAATGCCCAGCTCGGATATTTCAACTATGGTGCTAATAAACAACTATATCTGGGCAGCACGGACGGCACAGTCGCCAATGCCACTGCCGGCGCGATGACTATCAACACCACGAATTCCTTTGCTAAACCGGTTACCTTCACTACCGCCAGCGGGGCCTATGATATCTCGCTTACCGGCGCCTTAAGCACGTCCTATACTAATAGCAGCACCAACGCCATAACCATGAATTCCGGCCGCGATCTGTTGCTCCAGGCCGCTATCACCGATGCCGCAGCGGCGGGTTCGGGCATAAGCAACATATCCTTGGCGGCGTACCGCGATATTACTTCCAATAGCAGCGGCGCGCTGAGCGTCACTAATACCGGCGCGGTATCGTCGGTTAGCAATACTGTTAACCTTACCATGGATTCCGATGTGAATCTGGGCGGCGGCGCGATCACGCTGGTTTCGGGCACGTTTGCCACCAATGGCGGCAATATCACGCTGGGCGGCGGCAATAGCGGCATCACCGGCGCTACGCTCAATGCCGATGGCACGGTCGCCACCCTCGCCACCGGTTTTGCGGTGGGCGATGCGTTTAGCGCGATGGGCGTCAATATCAATGCCGCGACCCTGAGTGCAGGCAGCGGCAATATCATCATCAACGGCCAGGGCATCGCCGGCACCACCAACGCATACGGCGTCGAACTGCAGGCGGCGGGCAAGGTGCAGAGTAGCGGCTCGATCGATGTCAGCGGCACCGGCGGCGCGGGCACCAGCGGCAATGACGGCGTAATCGTCACCGGCTCCGGCAGCTACATCAAAAACACCGGCACCGGCGGCATGATCGTAGTCGGTACCGCCAACGGCTCGACCAGCGGCAATAGCGGTTTGGAGCTCGATGTCGGATCGGCCATCTGGGCCAGCAGCACCGGTACTATTAATCTCGTCGGCACCGGCACGCAGAATGCGTCCGCCACCACCGCCAATATGGGTGTGGATGTTGTAAGCAGTGGAGCAACCGATATTACCGGCACCGGCGGCGCGATAACCATTGTCGGCGTAGGTGGTACTGGCACTGGCGGTGCGTTAGCCACCGGCAACGATGGTATCTACATTTTAGGCTTCGCTGCTGGTATCAGCAATAGCGGCAGCGGCTCGATAAGCCTCACTGGCACCGCCCATGGCACCGGTGCGGATAATATAGGTATATATACTGGGGGCAGCAACGTTATCAGCACCGTAAATGGCAATCTGACCCTCACTGGCTATGGCAGTACCACCGGCACCGGTCAAGATTACGGTGTATATAATGTCTATCCCATCAGCGTCAGTGGTTCCGGCAATATCAGCGTCACCGGCACTGGCGGCGGCACCGGCGGCAGCAATTACGGCATATATGTTGCAGCAGGCATAAGCGAGAGCAGCGGCACGGGTAATATTACCGTTAAAGGCACCGGTACGCAAAACGCCTCTGATTCGACCGGCAGCAATTACGGTGTATTCATTGGTACTAACGCTTTCATCCTCGGTGCTTCTAACCATGATGTCAAAGTTACCGGTGATGGCGGCATTGGCAGTGGCAATACTAACGCAGGTGTGGGGTTGAGCTTCAATGGTACCATTTCTACCACCGGCACTGGTAATGTCAGCGTCACCGGCACCGGTCATGGCACCGGTAGCTCTGAATATGGCGTGCAGTTAGCTGGTGGTTCAAATGTCTATATATCAGCCGCAGCGGGAAATATCAGCGTTATCGGTCAGGGCGGCACCAGTGGCACCGGCAGCGATTATGGTGTGTATCTCACCGCTCATAGCAGCATCGACGCCACCACCGGCAATGTCAGCGTCAACGGCACTGGCGGTGGCACCGGCACGCTCGATTACGGTGTATTTATAAGTGGTGACAACACCAACAGTATTTACACCACAAGCACCGGTAATATAAGCATTACCGGCGTCGGCGCCAACAGCGGCACGGGCATTTATTCCGCTTATGCTGCCAGCACCAACACCATCGGCGGCACAACCGACGCGGGCAGCATTACCCTCATTGCAGACACCATCAATCTTAACGGCACGCAAACCGCCATCAAAACCACCGCGGCAGGCAGCGTGATCTTACAACCTTACAGCCCCGGCACTAACGTCAGCATCGCCACCGGCAACGGCGTCGGCCAGCTCGATCCCAGCATCTTCGCCAACACCACCACCGGCAGCTTCACCATCGGCGCGGTGGCTGATACCGGCACGATTACTGTGCCCACTTCCAGCTGGACGGTTCCGTTAACCCTGATCAGCCAGGGCGGCGTCACCATCTCCGGCGCGCAGACGATGGGTTCCAATAACTTCACGCTCGAATCCGATACCACCCCGACCTTCAGCGCCGCCGTTACTACTAGCGGCACTGTAACCCTTGAATCGGCCAGCGTAGGCACCACGGTCGGCTTCGGCGGCACCGGCAGCAGCGGCACGCTGGCCATTTCGCAAGCCATCATGGATGATATCAGTGCGCCGACGGTCATCATCGGCCGCTCGGATTCCACTGCAGCGCTGACTACAGGTGTGTATGCCTGGGAAAGCACCCTGACTAACCTCAGCCTGATCGGCAACAGCATCACTGTTGGCGGCACGCTGACCAGCGGGGCTTCTTCCGGCACGCAGAATAAGAATCTCCTCCTGCAATCCAATACCGACGTCATCGTCAACAGCGCTATTTCCTCTTCTTCCACTCACGGTGCGTTGAACATGATTTTTGACTCTGATTACGCCAATGCGGGCGGTGCGATTAGCGTTGCGGCGGCCATCACCAGCAATGGCGGCAATATCACGATGGGCGGCGGTAATATTGGTATCAGCGCAGGCAGCGGCTATGCGGTTGGCGATGCGGCGGTGGCCAACGTTAATAGCGGCTACTCAGGTATTTATGTCAATGCCGCGCTCATCAGCGCCGGCGCCGGTAATATCGTCGTTAACGGCCAGGGTTATAACACCAGCACCGATAACAATTTCGGCATACTGATGTATAATGGTGGCTATTTCACCACCACCACCGGCACGATTACCGCCAACGGCATCGGTGGCGGCGGTGCTGGCAATAAGAATTACGGCGTATATATGGCCGGCCATGGTGAAGCTCTTGATGGTTTCATAGCCACCGGCGCTGGCAGCGGCGCCGTGACCGTCACCGGCACCGGCGGCGGCACAGGCAATACTGAAATAGGCGTATATACCGCTGATAAGCAAGGCATATCATCGGTGGATGGAAATGTATCCGTAACCGGATATGGCTCGACCACAGGTACCGGCGGCAGCAATTATGGGGTGGAAGCAGCTAGCGCCAACGGTATCGAAACCACCGGCCTGGGTAATGTCTCGGTCACCGGCACTGGCGGTGGCACCGGCGGCCATAATTATGGCGTATATGAAGGAGGCATATACTCTACCGGCACCGGCACCATCACCATTATCGGCACCGGCACACAAAATGCAGCCGACACGACCGGCAGCAATTATGGCGTATATATGCAGCAAAGCACGCTGAGTTCTCCCAATAATTTATTCATCACCGGCACTGCCGGTCTGGGCAGCGGCAGCAATAATTATGGCGTTGGGGTGGCAGGACTTGGAGGGTCAGCCGGTTTCAGAACTACCGGCAGCGGTACCATTACCATTCATACCAATAGCATAGCGCTCGGAGAAGCCAATGACATCAGTAGCGCCGGAAATCTGACCATCACCGAAAAGACCGCCGGGACTAAAATTTACATCGGCAGCGGCGGCACTACCAGCGACCTGCAAATATCCGACACCTATCTCGGCTACCTGACCTTCGGTGCGGGCAGCACGCTGACCATCGGTGATACCAGCGCCGGGAACCTCAGCGTCAACAGCGCAAACACCGCCATTATCAATAACGGTAATTACAGCCTCATCACCAACGGCACCGCAACGCTGACCGCCATGGGCGCAAAATCCAGCGGCGGCACATCCACCCTCACCGTCCAAGCCGCCGCCGACATCAGCGACAGCGCGACGATCTCCTCCAGTGGAACAAGCAATTTGCTGAATGTGATTTTCGATTCCGCTTATGTCGCCAGCGGCGGGGGCACGTCGGGTGCTATCATCATGAACTCCGGCAGCAATATCACCACCAACGGCGGTAACATCACCTTCGGTGGCGGCTCCGCTCCGGGAACCTATGCCGCGATGGGCGATGTCGCATCCTCCGGTATTGGCATCAACCTGAATGGTGCGATTCTGAACTCCGGCGCAGGGAATATATCCTTACTCGGCACGGGCTATGCAGGCACCACCAATGATTATGGTATCGCGCTGCAAGCCGGTGCGTCGGTCACTTCCAGCACCGGTAACATCACGCTGACCGGCACTGGCGGCGCAGGTTCCAGCACCGGCAATTACGGCATTTACATGACCGGCACGAGCACTACGCTGGCCACCACGGGCACCGGCAACATCACCCTGACCGGCGTCGGCGGCAACAGCGCCAACGGCATTGACGTAGTCACCGGCACCAACATCATCGGCGGTTCGACGGACGCAGGCAACATCAAATTCGTCACTGACACCATCAGCATCGCCAACGACACCATCACCACCAGCGCGGCGGGCAGCGTTAATTTCCAGACTTATACCACCAACAATACCGCCACCATCGGCTTCGCGGGTGGCACGGGCAATCTGCAGATTACGCAAGCGTTGATGAATACGATTAATTCCCCGACCGTCACCATCGGCAGCACGGGCGCCGGAACGTTGGACTATCTCAACTTCGCTTATGAAAGCACCTTGAATAACCTGAGCCTGATCGGCAACAACATCACAACCGCCGGCGGCTATCCAAGCGGTATCGTCAAAGGCGGGGGCGCTGCGACCGGCAGCCTGACTATGCAAAGCAATACCGATATTAGCCTGAATAGCTACTACGGTATCACCGCCACCGGTAGCAGCGGAGCACTCAATGTGCTTCTGGACGCTAATTATGCCAATGGCAATAGCGGTGCTATATATGGAACCACCATCATCTCCAAGGGCGGTAATATCACTGTCGGCGGTGGATCGGGGGCCATTACCGCTGCCGTGCTAAATGCCGATGGCACCGTAGCCACTCCCGCCAGCGGCTATGCCTGGGGCGATAGCTGGCAGGCTATCGGTGTAACATTGAGTCTGACTGCCGGCGGCGGCAATGTTATCGTCAACGGTCACGGCTATAATAATAGCGCTGCCGCTAATAATTACGGAATAGCCAGTGGCGTAACCACCACCGGCACCGGCAATATCAGCTTAAGCGGCATTGGCGGCAATGGCACCAGCGGCAATGATGGTATAGTTCTTGGTTTCGGAGGCCTCGCCTCAGCGGTTAGCGGCTACATCCAAATGGTTGGTGTTGGTGGCAACGGCAGTTCCAGCGGCAATTATGGCATAAATAGCAGTAATACCGCCAATATTACTACCACCGCCGGCAACATCGTCCTTAATGGCACTGGGGGCGGAAGCAGCAGTACCAGTGGCAATTATGGTGTATTAGCCATTAGCAGCATCAGCTCCACTTCAGGCAATCTGATCATCATCGGCACCGGCGGCGGCACGACTACCAGCAATTATGGCGTAGACCTTAATGGCAATATCAGCATCGGCGGTAATATCAGCATCACTGGACAGGGCAGCACCACCGGCACCGGCACTGATTATGGTATTGACATTGAGGGAGGTACCTCCCTGAAGACTTCCGGCACGAGCAACATCTCGCTGACCGGCACCGGCGGTGGCACCGGTACGCTGGATTACGGTATTTATAGTACTTTCGGATACAACACTACCATCGCCACCACCGGTACCGGCAATATCACCATAACCGGTGCTGGCGCAAACGGTGCTATTGATATTCTCACAAGTCAGGCGTACCCTTGGACCGGCGTCAATGCCTTCGGTGGTTCGACCGATAACGGCAATATCGATTTCGTCGCCAATACGATTAGTCTTAGTCTCGCAAACGAGACCATCACCACCGGCAGCAGCGGCAGCGTGACGTTCCAGACCCGCACCACCAACAACACCGCCACTATCGCTTTCGGCGGCACCGGCAGCAGCGGAACGCTGGCGATTACGCAAGCGATCATGGATTCCATCACCTCGCCCACCGTCACCATCGGCAGCACGGGCGCGGGAGCGGTCACCACCGGGCTTTACACCTGGGACAGCGGCATTACCAATCTGAATCTGATCGGCAACGCCATCACCTTCGGCGGTAATCTCACCAGCGGATCAACCTCCGGCACACAGAATAAAACGCTGACGGCGCAGTCCAACACCGACATTACGGTCAATGCCAGTAAGGTCATTTCTTCGTCATCGACCTACGGCAAATTAAATACCGTTTTCGATTCCGCTTATGTCGCCAGCGGCGCGGGTTCATCGGGTGCCATCATCATGAACTCGGGCAGCAACATCACCACCAACGGCGGTAACATCACCTTCGGTGGCGGCTCGGCTCCTGGCACTTATGCCGCGATGGGCGATGTCGCATCCTCCGGTATTGGCATCAACCTGAATGGTGCGATTCTGAACTCCGGCGCAGGGAATATATCCTTACTCGGCACGGGCTATGCAGGCACCACCAATGATTATGGTATCGCGCTGCAAGCCGGTGCGTCGGTCACTTCCAGCACCGGTAACATCACGCTGACCGGCACTGGCGGCGCAGGTTCCAGCACCGGCAATTACGGCATTTACATGACCGGCACGAGCACTACGCTGGCCACCACGGGCACCGGCAACATCACCCTGACCGGCGTCGGCGGCAACAGCGCCAACGGCATTGACGTAGTCACCGGCACCAACATCATCGGCGGTTCGACGGACGCAGGCAACATCAAATTCGTCAC